>Ga0136643_10009708_pt1 | contig 14176 bp, 5 predicted proteins | sample TergutLab28metaG_FD_96883 | JGI IMG/M metagenome (GOLD analysis project Ga0136643, IMG submission 96883) | Labiotermes labralis P1 segment gut microbial communities from Petit-Saut dam, French Guiana - Lab288 P1 (version 3) (version 3) | ecosystem: Host-associated > Arthropoda: Insects >... | reverse complement strand
TCGCTAGCTCCTGAAGATGGACGTATTAACGTCTGAAACATGTTGAGAAATATATAATAAAGCAAGTGTCATCTAGTTGGTCAACCTTTATTCAAATATCAAGATGATGCACGGTCCAATACGCATAAGATTGACCTATATTAACTTTTAAAGCCCAGTGGTTATTTTGACACTGTGTTTAACGTTAACAAGTTCGACTTTCTGCCCACACAGTACATTTATGTGTTTCACGTGGGTCTCATAACACCCAGCGTTTATTTTCTTATTTAGCATTCAGTTCTTGGTTTTCATACACTAGATAGAACGTGTTTACTGTGGGTGACGATCGGAAACATTAAATATACTGCAGATTAATCTTGGTCTTTATTTGTCAATACTCTATTGGACATTGACTCTTTACGTCTTTAGAAAACGAAATGGAATATGTTTCAGAAATATCAGCTATAAGTTAATGATATACAACACTGCTCTACATGCTAATATAATTTTAGTTGCATTGTTTATAACACTATAATCCAGAAGCATTTTACCTGTAACAGTCTGTGAACAGGACTAAAGATATTCACCCGAAGATGGCAAAATAATGTCACACTGCACCTTGCTGTCGATTACTGAACTGTGCCTGACCCACTTTTCATTTGACTTAGCTACAGTCGCCATATTTGAAATGCCACATTGCTAAAAGACCTACCTGATGGAGAACGTGATACTTTAGACAACATGCCACCTTTGCAGAAGTAATAGGAATAATTTTAGAAGAAGAAAAATAAATACGAGTTAATGTGCGGTTCAATATAAGATTTTCGTAACCTTTAATATGAAAGAAAACTAACCTTAACCAGAACGGCTCCTAAAATTTTATTAGAACGATTTTTTTTCCTTTTAAGAATGAAGTTTGTAAAATCTTTCTCGATGCCTCCTTGCTCTGATCTTCTCCTCTTTCGTCCTCCACCTCGTCACCTTCGGACTCGCTTTCAGTGTTCATCTTCTTCATACAGCGTCTACTTAATGAGAATCAATCCTGCAATCAGACAAATAACCAGGAACACAGAGTTGAATTCGGGCATTGAATTGCATTCCGAAGTGACACGTCTGTTTGAAATGCACGAACCAGAAACCCACAAGCCGACATACATGATAATCAGTACAACCTGGTCTTGCTGGAAAGTGACCTGGCCTTGTACAGTGATAGTGCGAATTATGTGTGTCATATGAAATTGGGAAAACTGAGACTGGAAATGCCGGACGTTCTGTGGTGGAAGGAACACCAATACAATTTGGGATAGGCCCATGTGAAGAAATTTCAACTGAATTTGGAACTGTAGTCTCTGATTCGATGACAGGTACTTGTTCTGTTGAAGGTGTATATGATTCTACATTTGAAATCGACTGTGTTCCCAGAACACCACTTGATGTGCCTGACTCAGTGGTCTCTACACCTTCAGTTACGTATTGACCTTGTGTTCCCCCCTCGCTATTGGGCACTCTAAAGGTATCGGCTGGGACTCCTGTGTTTATTTCTAACACATCTCCAAATTCGGTGGAATCCGAGAGGCCGCCAGATGTCTCGGATACTGAACTGGCTGTAACGAGCTCTGTGGTTGGTTTGGCTGCAGGCTGTTCAGTAAGTATCTCTTGTGTAGATTCTAGTTCATTGAATAGTTTGGTAGATGTGTCTGTAATTGTCGACGTGATGATGGTCGATGGTTCAGAAACGTATCCGCTTGATTCTTCCTCTCTCTCTGAAGTTGGTGTAAGAGTAGTCACTGTCTCAGTAGACGGTGCCAGTTGTGCAGAGACGTCTTGTTCATTGGTCGTCCCAGCGTTGAGGTATTCTGTCTGTGCAGCTACGAGGACAATCCATGTTTCTACAGCCAACAGCACTGAAAATTCTCTCTGTAAACGACAGAAAAACGAGCAGTCCGTCACAGTCACTTTCAGTTTATTGAAAGGGAACAAAATAACGATGGGCCGCGTCACAGCCCACGCCATCACAAGCAACATTGTCACCACGGAACCACGGATTCAGTCCCGGTTGACTTGGCGTGAGAGTCTTACGGACGAATTGGAATTGGAGAATATTAATTCCCTATGCTAATCATTATACCCCTATCCCCCTTATTCGTGTCACCTTCCGCTGAAGTGTCAAATGGCTACCGCCAAGGCAGCGCATTATGACGTATTTTCGTCACTTTCTCCATCTCTAATTTGGAGCTGATTTAACGGTAACAATGTTCAGTTCTATGCTAAAATAAAGTTTAAAAAAAAAAAAACAAAACTTGTGGGCAGCTTTAAGCACAATGACTGTATGCAGATATTAAGTAATAACTTCTGAATATAAACCTTAGGTTATAGAAAAATCATATTGAAATATATAAACACTATCACTTTCCATTAATGGCTGAAGCTCTCATCTCTAGTGCACTGCCAGTTGTCTTAGCCGAAACCTGTCGCTTCCTCAGACCCAAATAGTCTCAATACTAACACCAGTAACCTACCATTTATTACTGAATTTGAAATCATGATAAACTTGTATTACCCAATAAACCTTCATATTCTCGCATGAAGGTTGACAAATTCAAAACTACTATGTGAAGAAAAGGGAAGTAAAGGTACCGTTATTTTGATTAAAAAATGTCATAATTTCTTAAAATTTGGTTCGTGAGGCAAATCTTTTGGGTTAGAAGGTGGGATAAGCATGTCAGAATTATTTGAAAAACTTAATTCTCTTTAAGTTGTCATGAACTTATTGATCTAATATTTATGTTGCTATGCCCATGTTGACCTGTGTATGTAGGTAATGTTTTATATTAATGTCAACAATTGACCAGCATTTTTACTTACGAATCGGTTATGTTTTCAAGACCATGTTGCATGTTAAGCTGCATACTTAACTATGTAAAAGGCTGAACCGTGCATTTACTCATGAAACTTTGTGTTATCATGACCAAGTTAACCCTTGTATTTAGCTATTATTTTATGTTAATGTGAACAGATTGACCCATGTATTTACTTCTCAGACTTTTATGTTATCTTTGCCATGTTAAGTCCTGTATTTACCTAATGTTTTATGTCAGCGTCAACAATCTGACACGTACATTTACTTAAAAACAACTGATGTTATCACGATTACATTAACGTATGTACTTAGCTAATATTGTACATTATTCCGATAGTATTGATTCACGTATTCAGTTAACTTTTATTATGTCAAGACCATGTTTTTCATATGCGGTAGTGCAGTTGGTTGAGTCACTACTTTACAAGCCCGAAGGTCGCGGGTTCAATTACCGATTTGTCACTGGAACTATTCATTTGCATTATCCTTCCGTCCGAACTATGGCCCTGAGGTCGACTCAACCGCTAACAGAAATGAGTACCAGGAGTGTTTACTAGGAGGCAAAGGCTGCCGGTGCGTAGGGCTGACAACTTCATGTGCCGACTGACTGCAGATCTGAGAGCCTCAACCTCCTGAAACCCTCAGGACAGTCGAAATTTTGTTACGGTGACATATTAAAATGAGCAGTGTTGAATAATCTGCTACCTTTAACATTTTAACAGCTGATGGTTATGATCCTTTCTTCTTATCTGGGAGGTCGCGCGTTCCAATCTCGAATCGGAGACCAGCCTGACATTTGTGCGGTTTTCCTAAGCCGCAGGCAAACGCTGTCTGTGTAGTATTTTCCAATTCAAATTTCTCTTATTGTACCGTTTTACATTTTATAGTCTGAAGTTGCTGACAGAGTCACTAGGAAAATCATAAATGTTTGAAAAAATAAAATATTTATGGATACAAAAAAAGATATAAATATTTTACTCCATCGGTACACAGTAAATTAAATGTCCGTGTGATTTTTTTTCTAATATTAACCTCAGTTTATTGGCCAGTGCCAAGAAATATCCTAATTTTTGTCTACGCTCTGACGAATCTAACGAGAAGTTATTGTTACAGTGTTTCTTCTCCCAGAACGCGAAGCATAATGACGACAAGAAATGTGTCAAGGTTGCATGTGACTGCGCTCATCAGCAGACTTGCTTGCTGTATTCACTTCTTATTGAGAGAGTCGTTTTTAGACGCGTTCGCAAAATTGCGAAAATCAACTATTGGCTTCGTCATGTCTGTCCGTCTGTCTGCTTCCGCCCGTCCAAATAAAAAAACTCAGCTGTCATTGGAAGAATTTTTATTAAAGTTGATATTAGAGTATTTTTCGAAAATTTATCGAGAAAATTAAAGTTTTATTGAAATCTGGCAAGAATAACGGGTACTTTACATAAAGATCAGTATACATTTATGATCATATCTCGTTCAATTCTTCTTAGAATGAGAAACATTTCAGACAAAATTTGTAGAAAAAATCGAAAGACATTTCATGATCAATAACTTTTTTTCTTCGGAAATGATATCGTTTGTGAGGTAATGTGGAAAAATATGGTGAACTGTACAGATCACAGATGACAGTAGGGTGCATGCGCATTGTATATTGGATATCTAAGGCTACAGACGCACACTCGGAATATGTAATACTTACTAGTCTTCCTACGTAAAATGGTTCCGCGAAAGCGCCAGTCTTGAATTACAACTTTAGCAGTACAATTTGAACAGTTTTGTACGCTGTTTGTCTTTAGTTGTTTATAATACCAATTAGCTGGACTTAAAGTGTAGAACACGATTCTTATATTTAGAAATAATCCTGTGCATTTGTGTAGCTAGGGGGTTTGTACCTGTGGCGAGTAATCACAACTGTCGCCCCTATCAGAAGTTAGGTAGATTTCACTCTTTTTATAGGCCACTAAGGCCCTTAGGGTGAGTAGACGTATAGCTCTACTCTTTGTAGGACCTCGGCACTAGATGGGGGTGGGGGTCAGCCCCACGCCTCAGCCGCCTCTACCCCCGGGAAAGACCCGGTACCCATTGTACAGGAGGCTAGGTGGGCCCCAGGGCCGATCTGGCGGGCGAAAAATCTCGTCCTCACCGGGATTCGATCCCGAACCATCCCTAACAGAAATTAACTTAAAAAAAAGTCACAATCATTTTATGAAATGAACACCGACAAATGCGCTCACATATTGTTACATCACCACTATATTAACACTATACGTAACTTCAATATATTTTAAAGATTAAAAGGTCGTCATCTTCAGGAAGTATAATTCTAACAGGTGGGTCAACAAAATGAATCACCAGTTGTAATATTCAACTTACAGAATATCGTGTACTGAGTTACGTAGATGCTGTACTCTGTGACTGAGTGAAGGAAACCACGATGGATGTTTTGACTGGCTGACCGACCGAAGGCCTCTGTTTTATGTAATTAGTGGGTCGAAATCTACTACAAACCCCAAATTGCAGAATTCGGTACGTGTACTGTCTACAGCGTACAAGAGCATACTTAAGCGTTTTATGAATTTTACGACATCTCTACGACGGCGAATTAATAGAGGAAAGGCATACAAACATATTTGGAGGGAACAATATGATAATATACAAAAATAAATTCTCATTACTTCTAAGGAGAAACAATTTTCAATAATATAATGGATCAATGTACATCTATTTTATTAGCTTAATTTATTATTTTATTTTATTAGCTCAATAACATATTTACTCACGATTATTTGCTGGTGATTGTTGGTGCTGTTAATTATTTCGTTTGTTTAATGTGCGTTTAACTTTCTATTTCACCCATTGCTTTTATTTTTTAACCATTTGGTTTTTCTTGTCACTATTTTTACGTGCCTGAATATTAATATTACAGACCGTGGATGTTAAATCTCAGTATCATGATGTCCTGTCATGAAGACTGAAGTCGTCATGGGACGTGACGCCATATCAATACGTAACTAATTGTCCACTTCACATGATATAACATCCCAGAAGATTTCAGTCTTCAGTATTAACCCTGCGAGAACTTCGTATCTCCAATATTTTACGTAGCCGTAAATGAGAGAGCTACTTTTGGACCTTCATGTTCACACCGTGCATCAATGATATCAAATGTTTTATTGTCAAACTAATGTGCTAAAAAAAACCTTTAATTTGTTAAAAACCAATTAAACTTATAAAAGCCTCTCCAACATGTTTCGGTTCACGCAGGAACCATCATCAGGGAGCTACAACCAGTGCTTACCTAAAATTACAAGTGTCGGTACACACGTCTGTACCGACACGCACTGTTGAACAAGACTTGTAATTTTAGGTAAACACTGGTTGTAGCTCCCTGATGATGGTTCCTGCGTGAACCAAAACATGTTGGAACGGCTTTTATAAGTTTAGTTGGTTTTTAACAAATTAAACGTTTTTTTTTGAGCGCATTAGTTTGACAATAAAGCATTTGATATTTTTGACCGTTTCTTTTTATGAATAATCTTTCTATCTTCTCTTGCACAGCATCCAGGGTTTAACGTAAATAATTACAATAATACGAGTAAGTAAACATAACTTCTATCATTTTAAGCTGTCTTATACTTCCTGGACTGAACCAATTTTGACATTTGAAGTTGCAAACGAAAATCGACAGATTGGAGGTAAAGAGACCAACTTGTGCAAATTGTTGAAGCTGAACATTAAAGAAGTGTACGAAGTAAGATCACGCGTTCTTACCATCATTCCCTTGAGGCCTGCAGGTTTACCTTCAGCGAGGAATTTCTTCAGAGAATTTGCGTCTCTTCCTTCCAACGCGGCCGAAGACTGTGGGATTCTGCGCGTCAGTTGAACAGCAAGGCACTGCGCTGCGTGACACTTGTCATTACTCTTACATCATTAATACAAATTTGTATAACGAGGATCTACTTAAATTTCCTTATTGTTCTTCGACCTTCTTCAGATTTCATCCGTATTTTCATGTGTGCTGGAGTTGGCACTGGCCTAATTTCTCTCTGTATCTATTTGCATCGCTGTTTGAAATGACATTTTAAAATCACCTTTAAGATTAAAAGAATGCTCTGATCATTACGTGTTTTCAGACATTTGTTTATCCAAAATACTGTCCTCCTTTAGTCTGTCCGCCTACATACCCATCTTGATGTTTCACTCATAAATTTAATCTCGGCAGCTCGGATCCTGCGTTAATCTTTTTTGATTTTACTCCCAAATTAAGAACTTAAAAAAAAAGTTCAGTGCTCAGAAAATTTCACTTGAATTGTCCACCGTTTCATAGTAAACCACAAAACGGTAATATAACATGTAAAGTTCTTACCAGTGAGCCGCTCCGAGTAAGTGTCAGGTAAAGGTCCTAAGAAACAGAGTCCTTGAAAAGCTAATAGTCGCGCAGCACGCCTGAAAATTCCCCGCATTTTATGGAAGGGGTAAATTTAGTATACTGTTCTTCAAAGGCGCTACATGTCTTGTGTCACCCTTCGTAACAAGATAATTTCCTAAGGCTGTAAGCCCGTTCCCAGTAACCTTGCGGTCTAAGGAGTGTGTCTACGGCTGCCCACTTACTGAGATTGGGGCTTCGAATCCCGTTGGGGTCATGGACGTCTTTCTCTTGTGAGTGTTGTGAATTGTCAGATAGAGGTCTCTGCGTCGGGATCATTACGCGTCCAGAGTCTGAGAGTGATCGTGAAGCATTGGCACTGAGGGGGCCGTGGCCCACTAGATGCTGTCGAGTCATGAAAGTAAACATAGAGTTGTAAACAACCCTCTCAATCAATGTGCTGGAGAAAAACCTCTTTACACTTGTCTGTGACAGATTGTTGATCCCTTTTCCATATGTGGATGCTGTCTGTTCCATCCGCAACTTGACCTGGCATTGCGCCCTGATGACTTGATGCACTGCTAGACGATAACCTACCAGAAATGTGGAACTTCTGTGATGGATATAGGAACTCTTTGTGCCAACCCAGCTGTGTGTGTGTGTGAAAGTCAACACCGGTTAGGTCCAATGCGGTTATGAGCGCAGACAAGAAGTGTTAAGTGTATCACATCAGAAGAGGTTCTGAAACTGTACCCTTAAGAATCACGTATCAAACCATGAGCAAAACACAGCTCAAAAATTGCGCGTGGGAACTCATCACCTGTATTCATTGTTAAGTGTGTTATTGAACGACGTTGCAGGTTGCTTTATATTCGGTAGTGTTGCTGATATATGAACGAATGAATATGAAGAAATGATGTAATGATATTAACGGGGGAAGACGGAAGTGCTCGAAGAAAACCCTTTCCCAGTGACACTTTGTTTACCATAAATCGTGTATGAACTGCCGTAGGATCGAAATCCTATCACCGCGGAGAGAAAATAGTGACAAGATGATGTTAATGTCGTTACAGAAGACTGCAAATCCAAATGCAGCCGTCATTTGGGAAGTAACTACAAGGACGTACTGCGGTCCAATTTCCGGGTTGGAATCATTCACCCTTTTGTTACTTGAGCTGAAACTGACATAACAAATAAGCCACAACACGAGTAGGTCTAGACCAACGACTGAGTCTCTCCATCCCGATGAATCTATCGGTCACTACAGCTATTCCTAAACGTCTGATGCTTTCAGTAACTGGAAATAGTCAAAATGAAACTTCAGTGGCTGGAACTAGTGAGCTATATGCTTGCAATAGAATTTCATATAGCTGGACTGAGGATATTTTTAGAACCAGTGCTGTCGTCAATACTTGAGTTGCTCTTCATCTCGATCAGTGAAGAAGCACATGTTTTAAAGGTGAACTAAAATGGAGAATTTGATGTAGGCTACAAGTTTATCCGTTCTCACGTTGGTATCACATCCCAGAAGGCAGTAAACTTCTAGAATTTGATAGCACGAAAAAAAATGTGTTCCGGAAAGCACCAGTAATTTCGTCAATGAGATCTTTTATCTCCTGGTATGTTACGCAGGGTAGATTGGTGGTCCAAGAAGAATGGGCTGCTTGACCCCTGAAGATGGCTGAAGAATAAAAAACAATTCGATGCCACTTGTTATTTTATTGTACTTCTTATAGGCTCAACATATTTCAGGCATAGTAATGCCTGAAACATGTTGAGCCTATAAGAAGTGCAATAAAATAACAAGTGACATCCAGTTGGTTTTTTATTCTTCAGTTATCACAATGATGCACGGTCCAATAAACATCAGATTCCCTGAAGATGGGTCCGATAGGTCGAACCGAAACGACGGTAACTAGCTACAACCTACTCTACGTAACATCTCAGAAGAACAAAGACCTCATCGACACCGCGACGGAGGCCTGAAATCGTGCACAGTTTCGTCAAGATTCCTGTCCAGTAACAATGGACATTAAATCTACACTTGTACCAAGTGTGAGGGCTGTATTCCTGCGTTTGATGCTTCGCCACCAGTTTCTGGAATATTATATTGTGTGTGTGTGTGTGTGTGTGTGTATGTGTTGCTGTAAACGCTTAATAAATGCGACACAATTTTCTCAATTCTGGTTAATCTTGAAAGAAATCAGTTTTATGTGGCATTTTTTTTCAAATTAGTGTTACTCTTCAGGCACCATATATGAGTCACAATTATGGCTACATAAAAACAAGCTCTAAAACTACAGCTTGTATTTTTAAGTTGAGAGTTTATAATGTCAAAGAGATTTAGTCTTCATATCATGACCAAGTATTTAATTTAAATTACATAACGTTAGAAGGAACAGCGCCAGAAGTGGAGTACAGGCGCCGGCAAATCCGCTCGTTGTTTCGAAAGATTTGCTCTCACGTGAGAAGGAATGTAAAATAAATTTGTCCCTAGGTTTCACAAAACACTACTGCATGAATGCATATGGGGACAGAGCAGAAGTTACTCTTGACAAACGCATGTATCGTCGAAGCTAGAAGGGGGAATTGATTGTGGACTGTTGTTGGAAGTGAAGGTATATTTCCGAGCAAGAGATGTACATGAGTGTTCAGCTTCACTTTCCGGCTGCTTTACCCCCGGGAAGGAGCTCTTAGTATCGATTGAGTAGACGGTACAGAGTCCCCATTGCTGGTCTGGGCTAGTTTGCAGAACAGCAAAAAATCTCTTGGTCCTGCTGGAAATCTAATCTGTATTTCTCTGTCGGATAAAGAGGAAGAAGAAAGATATATCCTGCAGGTAAGGGGACACGGCTTATTTAATAAGAAGCGACATTCTGATAAAACCTTGTTGTTGAAGATGTAAAAGCGGGACTCCAAGGACACGACAATATGAAACCTGCGGACAGTCAACACTGTCCCATTTTACAGACGACTCGTGACCTGTGCTGTAACAACTACAATCTATGAAACAGAACAGCAGCTATCCAGTACCGTATTCCATTATTTAGGTGGTACAATTCCCGACACGGACTGTAAGCCATATGCCTTAAAACTGGAGAAACATAAGGCGTGAAAGATTTTAGAAATTTTCAAAAAAATCTCTTAAGCCAGGACTGGAGAACTTTCGAGGACGCGTGCCCAAACTGTCTATGAATTTAGAAGAAATTCTTTCGCGTGCCTATGGGAATTTTGAAGAGTAAAATATAAGTAATATTAATTATTGCATTATTATTAATGCAATTAATTCATAATGTAATTATTTTCCTAATAAATGCCTCCTCGAGGAATGTGATAAAACTATGGAAGTAACCGAGGATTCTCTTACTTCCTGTTTGAAGAGATGATTTTAAAATATTCTGTCCAATGTCTTGTATTCGTCCAGTTACCGCCAGGCTGGCACCCACCCTTTTCATAAATATCCAGTCAACACTTCGCACCGCTCCCGATTTGTGTAAAAATGTTCCACTCGCAGTATTATTCGGTAGCAACAGTAATTCCTATACAGTCTCTACACAGTCAGATACGTGTATATATATATATATATATATATATATATATATACACATATTCTTCACAATATAGAGAGGGTGGGGGGGGGAGGGCAAACGAAATGTAAAAAAATCGTGACATTGAATGCCGCGTGCCAAGGAGATATTTCCACGTGCCATGTTGGGCACGCGTGTCATAGGTTCGCGAGCCCTGCTCTAAGCCATCAGAGTGTCTGTTGAAACATCTCTGTTACTATGTCTAAGAATTTGATATGGCTTAGAAATTAGAAGAAACTTGGAATGAAACAGACCTGAGTTGAAAGGTGGTAAATTAATATACCCTCTTCCACAGACATTTGTGTATAGATGGATGAGTAAGTCATGCTTTGCATCAGAGTCTTTATGATCACATACCTACCATCTCAAAGAGCAATGTGAATGTCACTGCCCACTGAAGCTGTCACGTAAACACATATGATATCAAATGTACCGCAATTAAATCTCGGGCCAGGATAGCGTAGTCGGTATAGCGACTTTCTATGACCTGGAAGGTCCGAAGATCGAATCCCGGTGGGGGCGAGATTTTTCGCATCTGTTCACACCGTCACTGGGTCCCATTCAACCTCTTATAAAATGGGTACCGGATCTCTCTCTGGGGGTAAAGTTGCCGGAGCGTAGCCTTGATCATCCACCCACATCTAGCACCAAGATTAAAGAAAGAGTAGAGTATCTCCACTCCTCTTCTGAGCCTTCATCGCCTGTTGTAGGATGAACTCTATACTAACCTAAAATTAAATCGCTAAATGCAACTACATTTCCTATCGATATGCCAAGTACGACAGTACCAGTAATTACGGTGTTTTTCAGTTATTTCTTATGTTTCATGGCTATTTCAAGTATGGAAGTTGCCCTGTCCAATCACTCCTTCCCCTCTTCGGCTTCCTATGTCACACGGCCCCTGCCTTTCAAGCGACCACACTCTGTGGTATTGCAAGCCACACACTGCTGTTATGACGCTGATATTCCACACACAAGGCTTAAAAATGTAACAACACAGAAGACTGGAACTGAACAACCAGATTAGCGAAATACTAAAACCTGAGGCCTGTGTTCGTACCAAGCGTATGGGATGTTGCCATTGTTACAATTAGTAACACCTGTCTTACCACAGAGGGATATGGGGTAGATAAAGTGACACTGGGACAGGTATTCCTTAGGGTATTTTGACTGTTTCCTGTAGGTTTCATTCCACAAACACTCCATACAAATTCCTCTATTACGATCAACAGTTGCCATATATATGCATATTCTTAACAGTGAGTGCGTCGTTAAATAACACACTTCCTGCATTGAAATATTTTATACAGAACTTTTATAATTATTGGGGGTGTGGGGGAGAATATTTTTCAGCTGTTCAATGTACAAGTGCTGTTATATCCATAGTAATCCAATAGGATGTACAAAGCACAGAAGGGATCAGCTGTGCTGTACGGAACCAAATTTTAATTGAAAACTCGGAAGGGAAGATGCAGCTTGGAAGAACAAGTCATAGATGTTAAATAACGGGGTTGTGAGGATGTGGACTTTTTGAATACGAAGGTTCTTCAGGGGTATGAAGACGCCGTACAATCTGGCATACCTCTAAATTTAGGAGCGTTTCGGAGAAATCCACTTCATCCATCTTTAGACTAGAAGCGCTAGGGCATACTTTACCTTGCAGATGGAGGCACTGGGTTCTTCCGAAATATTTGTAAACACCAAAGAGTCTTTCATAGCGTCATATTGCAGATGACAGCAATATTAAGTCACCACTCTTAGAATGTCTAATGTGGATTCATCTGGCTCAAAACAGGGTCAAATATGAAAGTTCTTGGGAACGTGACGAAGGAAATTCAAGTTTAAAACAAAAAGTGGTAAATTTCTTAATTAGCTTAGCTGTTATTAACTTCCAAAATTAGTGTTATGTCCAATATGAATAAAACGTTTTCTGTCGTCCTCTGAAATCTGCTACTCCATCTTGTATATAAGCACCTTGGGTTTGGTAACCATGGGAACGGGATGTGGATTGTGGGGAGGGAATACAGCTGCTGGACCAATGTGAAGGGATTCAGGGTGAAGGGGGGTAGGGTTGCTTCTCCAATGAGATACAACCAGTGACAGGGAAATGGGAGGTGCCAGGCATCGAAACGTGTTTACAATGAGGTACCGAAAAGTTTCTTTTGGGATGCTGGGTGGGTGGATGCAGTATCGGTGGCCATCAGCCTGCAAGCATCGGTTAGTTATATAATTGTGCAAAGTGCTACACATGTAACAGTATAGTGAGTGACGTGGAATTGGTCAGCCGCAGAGTTTCTCAGAAGGCGCATTGACGTATTCCAGAATCCCAGGAAAGTTTCACGAGGTGCGAAGGTGCTGAACCCGCATGGGACTTCTGGAAAAGCGTGAGGGCTTTAAAACTTTGCTCCGTGTTGAAGCGATTTTGTGATTTTGTTTCTGGAGAGTCTTCACACTTTTGAGCCTCTATTACTTGGAACAGCAGGTATGGTTCCGGGAAAATTATTTTACCTTAAAAAGGTACATCTATTTTCCGTTACTAAATAACAATGAATGTTGTAATCAGCCAACACAACTTTATTTTCAGGAAGAATACGGCCTGATGATGGCTGTTAATTTTAGCCGAAACGTGTAGCCTTGTTCTTCCCGAATATAATGTTGTGTAGACCCGCTACGAAGTCGATTTTAAAAACACTTTTTTAAAAGTATCTAGGGTACGAAATTTTTATTTTTATGAGGTATATATATAATTCCAATTTAGTGCTCTATTTTTGCGCGTAATTTCCATTGCTGCAGCTTCCGTCAACGTCATCGGTCTCCAACCCGTGGCCCGCCGAATTGTATTTTGCGGCCCGTGGCCACATTTGTAAAGCGTAAGTTTATATGATATGAAAATTTCACAATAATATTGGCAGTTACGTATAATACTTCTTGGTATTTTTTTCTACGTGCGGCCCGCGAGCCAGCCCACAATAATGGCTGTGGCCCTTTGCCATATAAAGTTTGAAGACCCGCGGTCTTCTCTAATTTTGGAAGGCGTATTGTAAAAGTACTGCAGCTTCAACGCTATTCCGATTATAACGATACAATCTGAATGGGTCATGAGCCAGAAGCCGACGATCTAAATATGTTCCGCTGTGACGCAGTGGAAAATAATATATATATATGAATTTATTTGCATAGAATTTGTAAATCCATTAATGAGCCGTCTCCAAACAGAACCTCACCTGCCCAACTACAACGATCCATTAATTATCAGCATCAAAACTAACTCCAATTTTCTCCATCCTTTGTATATATTGCGGGCTGGACGGTCCGGGATCGAATCCCGGTGGGGACGAGACTTTTCGCCCGTCCAGACCGGCCCTGGGGCCCACCCAGCCTACTGTAAAATGG
>Ga0136643_10009707_pt1 | contig 14177 bp, 10 predicted proteins | sample TergutLab28metaG_FD_96883 | JGI IMG/M metagenome (GOLD analysis project Ga0136643, IMG submission 96883) | Labiotermes labralis P1 segment gut microbial communities from Petit-Saut dam, French Guiana - Lab288 P1 (version 3) (version 3) | ecosystem: Host-associated > Arthropoda: Insects >... | reverse complement strand
CTTCCTCGTAGAATACGGCCGCCTGCGATGGTAGCCACTACTGACAATGTCATACAGTAGAGTCCTTGAAATCTGAGGAAAGTGCAGTAACAGAACAGAAATTGTGAAAAGTCTGTCGTCACGCACTCTTTCGTTGACCTTACGCACCAAATCATCATTCACCAAAGATTGACGCCCACTTCGCGCCTCATCGTGCAGGTTCTCTCGTCCTTCAATGAATATCCGAACCCATTTCCTGACCATGCCATCACTCGTCGCATTGTTACCATACACTTGACAGATTTGGTGATGAATTTCACTTGGTAGGACATTCCTAGCGTTCAAAAAACAAATTATAGACCTTATTTCACAGTCGGCGGCCCCTTCAATTGTCTTAAACATGTTTAACGCACAAGAACAAACATAAACATAACACGGATTTCATGAAATGGCGTCTGTGACTTCTGAAGTGACAGACGAAGTCACTATATATTCGCAAAGTGACCGTCTCGAGGATGTTCGGAAGATATGCGCAGACGGTACTTGCTTTCCGAATAACCTACGTACTATTTTTGAAAGTTATAAATAATTTCTAACACTAAAGTTACACAATAGAACAGGTCAAGAATGGCCGGAGGGGGAGTAGAGGTATAGCTCTATTCTTTCTTTAACCTCGGCGCTAGAGAGGGTGGGTGGTCAACGTCACTCCCCGGCCGACCTGGTAATCGTTGTGTAGGAGGCTGGGTGGGCCCTAGGGGGCAGTCTGGACGGTTATACAAAATCTCGCACCCAACCGGAATTCGATCCCCGGATCGTCTAGCCCGTAGCAAGTTGCTATTCCGACTGCGCTATACTATTTGCTAACAATAACCCCTTTTAATTGAGCAACTTTCATATACACCAGACAGCCAGAATTGACCAGAAGAAAAACTTAATTTAACGGACAGCTGATATTAAGAAGTGTGTAGCAGAGGGTCAAGAGTGTAACAGTGCTGCGTCTAAGGAGGGTGCAAGTCAGTCGAATTCTGCCACTGCGACATACAGTGATATTCAGAGGTAATTAATTTCTTCTCGTGCCGACTGCATATCCGTCGTGCCTAACACCAATATCCTGTGTAATACCTTCTAACATTAACAGTAGTGGAACACGGGAAACTGGTCTCAGTTGTACTCCAAACCTTGAGGTCAAAAAGCTGCTCTCCAATAAAGTACACAATCTTATATCAGCGTTTTTCTATTTCGCATACATTCCTTCTGAGACTTAAGATAACGACAGATGTTCTGGAGAAACATGTTACCTCTTGATAGGGAGTTCAAATTACGTTTCTTCTCTATTGTGCTAATGACGGTAGGAGGTTCTTCCAACTCTTTTAATTATCCAACTAAAAACGAAGCACAAAATCCTTAAGCAAATCAATTTTCACAGTCATCTCAGATTCTTCTTATTTTTGTAGCATAGAGAATTTAAAGCAATTAATACATGAAATTGTTCTTCCTTTTACTTCGGTCTAACTTTCTATTCCTTCCTTCACACACTCTTCAACTTTTCAAACTTAGCTCACACAGGGTGAAAGAAAAACGCACGGCCAAACGTAAGACAAAATAAAAGAAATAATTTTTAAAAATATAGGCCTTCTGAATCATGGTTTGCGAGTTATATCCTCCAGAAAATTATCTGTGAAAATGGAAGTGTCCTTCTTTAGCTACAACGCAGGATGATGCACGTTTGAACAATGACTGTTGACTGGCTGGAAAACACCAGGTGTCTTAAGAATCACGTCACATCCATTCTGTATTTGTTGTTGTAAGATGTGGATTTGCAGACTATTGTTCTTATGTGGTTCAGGCATAATGGTGCTCCACCACATTTGTTGCTCAGATATAATGGTACTCCACCACATTTGTGGCTCGAACATAAAGGTGCTCCACCACATTTGTGTCTGAGGCATGATGGTGCTCCACCATATTTTCTTCCAACAGTAAGGGCACTTTTGAGCACTGTACTTCCAGAGCAATGGATAGGGCAATGAGGAACAACAGCATCGACTATTCGTTCCCATGGTTTCATTTCCTTAGATATTTAACTCTTGGGAGATATCTAAAGTCTTCTGTTTAAGGAAGAGCAGTTGATGATGTTCCGAACTTGCAACAACGACTGCAGAATGGGCTTGAGTTGATTTGCGCGACACCTGAAATTTTCCGATCAGTCCGGCAATTAGTGTTCAGTCGGGCAAGGTCTGTGACAGTGTTTTAACCGACATTAACTTATTATAGGAATCGGATGGGATGGCAACATGCCGTGAATAGAAACTAAATTAAGGGTACTGAGGTCCATAAAACTCAAAATTATTATAACGGTTACCTCCTAGATATGGGGGGAATATACAACACATTAGCAAGTATGTCCTATATAAAATCGAAATTTGAATAGCATAGTCAAGAAATACAAGTATTATGTAGGCTTTACAAGATGGGATGATGACAAGACTGAGGAGGATATCGTATAATTTATCTTCAAAGATAAAAAGGCCACACAAAATAAAGCTTTTGCATTTTTCTCCTCTTTACTCACAGAAGTCACTTTTAATAAAATTTAGTCTTTTATGACGGAGTCTGGAAAATTTTATGCATACAGCAGCACTTGGATTTGAAGTGACGAGGGTAGATGAGAGTAAGAGTGTGACTAAATTATTGGAAGTTACGGGGTTAATTGCGATAAGAGTAATATTAGAACACTGGTATTAAATACGTCCTTTAGTTGTGACACATGTCGGAAAATACTTACCAACAGTCGAATCAGAAATTTTGCCATATGCTTTACAGTTCCGAAGCACGAACACTGAAGTATACTGATGATGGATTTTGTCTGCTGTTTTATAAGTGTGTAAATGTTGATATTTCTCATTAGGTTGAGGGAGTGTGTGATCAGGGTGCTGAAGAAGATATTTAGACACAAGCGGGAGGAAGTAACATGGAATTCGAAATAAATGCAGAATGAGTGGCTTCATGATTTGTACTGCTTCTCACCAAGTATTTGTTTGAACAAATCAAAGAGAATGAGATGGGTGGGTTATGTGGCACGTAGGGAGTGAAAAGAGAAATTTTATAGAGTGTTTATGTGTAAAACCTGAAAGAAAGGGAATTCTTGAAATACAAAGGCGTAGGCGGGAAAATTATATTGACTTGGTCTTAAAGTAATAGGGCAATAGAATGTGGACTGTAACACCACGCTGAGGAAAGGCACAAAGGCCAACCTGTGGAAAGCCGTAGGGAAACTTGGGTTCCATAAATTGCAGGAAGTGTCTTATTAGATAACAAAATATTAGCTTCTTGACAAGGACGCTGCTCAATGGAGTTATTAATGATTGTTTATACCAATAATTTCAAGTTTGAGATCGTGTAAACTTTTTCCCGCCACATTGCGTAGGAAATTAGTTACTTTGTAATATATAATTGGAATTAAATGTGTTAATTAGGCCTTCTCTCTTGTAAGTGTATGTTTCTTACGAACACAGAACACTAAATTTCAATCTTGTAATATTATTCTTTTGCAGGGGTGGGCAAAAGAATTTTACGGCACGCCCAGTGAATGAAAAAATAAATTCGCCACAATAAACATAATTGCATTCGAATAGAATGTAAATAATCTTATTGAAGGAAGGAACTCAGAAAGTGCTTGAGTAAGCTTCTTTCTGGCATACGATGGTTCAAAGGTAAACTTATCAAGGAAGTTCAGTAACGGAGAAAATTTTATGTTCAATTCGATAAAATTTTCCTCTGACCAGATGAAGAAACTTTGACTGAATATCTGAATTTGCTGCAGTTCCATTTGTCAGATCTGTCGAATAGCATGCCCACTGATTCTATGCATCGAACATAAAAGAACGCCATTGTATTCTTTCTCTCACCGAAGAAATTATTTAACATAATTTTTTTTCAGAAAAATAAATTCAGCATTAAAGTGCAAAATCCCGTTTTGAAATGTGGCTCTTATTCAACAAAGTAGTTTCAAGTCCATTTCGCCACAAATCCAAAAACGTTTCGCCTTTCAGGGAATGTTTTTTTACAGTTAAATACTCATTTATACTCTTATATACAAAAATGTATCGAAGAATTTTGTTAACTTTCGTTATATCACTTTACACGATTTTGTTTCCTGTAATTCATACGTTCCATCAATCTGCATTGCTAGCCATACCGTGAAAGTACTTTTATTAGCCTATATGAAGTAGTGTCTGCAATACACATACTTTTCCATTAGCAATCCCCTTTCATATTAATTCACTTTCATGTAGTGATGTACGTGCCTCAGCCTGACAGTAGTAACGGTGTAAACGATGAAAGCTGTTGTACGAATTCTATGAAGCAAAAGAGCGGAAACTCACATCTGATAGAGGGGAGGGACGAGTATTATATCCGCGCAAATGCGTATGTTAGCGAGTGATGTTATATTGAAGAGCTGGACTCCCATAATATACTTCTAAAAGCACAGTCAAAAAATCACGCAAATGACTGGTTAATTATCTTATGCATCTGATACGAATTTTATGGTACATGAGTGTGGAGTGCATATTAATTGTACCAGATAGTCAGGAGGGTTTTTTTCTACAAGCGTGTCTAAAACTAAAGCGACTTTGCACGAACACATATTCAGATTATATACAAAATATGTGATAAGATCTTCGTTATTCTGTGTGTATAAATAAAAATATTTTATTTCGGCTTTTTGTAACATTATAGATTTAAGTTCTTCTTTATATCTAATGTTATTTGCAGTTCATTTTCTTTTTTATTAAATTCACAACACATGCATACACACAGATATAGAGAAGCACACACGAATATATATATATATATATATATAAACCCATGATTGTTAGATTTAATTCTCGCGTTATTAAAGACCCCCTTCTATCATTGGAATTTATGCGGCCTAAAATTAGATGAAGAAAAGAAGTGTAGATGAATGTAGAAAATTACATTACTTAACTTCAAGTACCTGATAGCTTAATAATTTACAAGTGAACTCTATGTATGTATTGTTAGGGACAGACAGTTTCAGTACATATCGTATTGACTAACTTTGTTAAATATCTAATACGTTCAGCTAAATACACGCAGAAAATACCGGATAAGAGAAATTTATTCCAGACCAAGCAGATTTAGCTGCAGAGTAAGCAGTTTATTTTTACATGAGTTCAAACCATCAGAGACTCTGGCAGCAGGTTATAAATGGCTGAGAGCAGCTATCACATTTAACACTAGTGTAACAGCGACAAGTTTCTCATTTTTTATGTGAACTGGAGAAACAAATGAGCTTTGTGAAGCAAAGCACAGCAGGTATTAAGTCGTCTCTTGGAGTTAAAATGCCACCCACCCACCTACACATTTCGTGCTGTATTGTTGATACACAGATCAGTATCTCAACAGGAGACAGGCTATTCACGGCGGACTGAATGTCGAGTTTCAACAAATCTTTTTCTGCACGCAGAGTGTAATAACCTTATAATGCTCTGCAAATATCCTCTCAAGAGAAATTAACACGAAAGCAAACCCTTCCATTAAAACGCGAAACAAACTCAGCCTAATGACATAACCACCGATTTTAAAGAATTTATGTTTTTTGGAAGTTAAGCCTCTCGGGCCCAATACATGATCAGTACAATTTAGCATTAACTGTCATAAACAAATTATTCGAAATAATCTGTAGTCCCTTAATCCATTCTACCCTTACACTACTTACCCACACAGTACGTGGTATATACAGGTCCCATGTTTACATATATATATATATATATAAATAATTATATATACATATAATTTTGGTATGTGAATAGCATATATACCTATAATTATTTATACTATACATCTGCTCATAAATATTTCAATTTTATTCCTACATTGAAAGAATTCAATCCGCTTAAAATTTTAATATGCTGTTTTATAAGGCATGTTTCTTTATTTTCCTCTCAATTTCTCCGAGTAGAAACAAATTATGCCACCTTTAGCACTTCGACACCGTAATATTTCTTGACTTCATCAACGAAGGGTAAACGTAAGGGGTATGCAATATCTATCAATATTTTCAATAACAAATAAAACACACTTTATAAATATTTTCCTTAATTGGCTCCTAGTTTCGACCATAAACTCGGGTCATCATCGGGCTACGATATAAGAATATGAATGTATACAGACCAAATACAAATATAAAGATAACGGGTACAAATTATTACGTACATTTAGTGCAACTTCTTCCATTTTCACCGTATTTCATAAAGAGTAATTAAAGTATTTTTACTATAAAATTTCTGTGGCAAAGTGTCATTTTATGTGAAAGCTCTAAAGTGTCGCCCTAAGGCAAAATATTCGATTCACGTACGAGTTACAGAGGAAGCGCAGAGAAAACTATGGTCTGGGCTCTCTCGCAGGATGATTAGAACTTGTCCTTAGCTGTGGCTCTAGGCACGGAGGATAACTTGAAAAACTTTTTGAGAGAACTGAGGAGGGGTATGAATGGGCTAAACTTGCAGACTGAACGTAGACTGGAAATGGATGTATCTCAGAGTACCAAATAGAACATAACTTTAAATGTAACAAACTACATGGCATTCAGTTGTAAGAAATTGGTTTGAAACCAAACTAATCATACATAAAATAACTGCACTTGCTATTTTGAAGTTACGCGTATTAACTCCGAGAGTTAACCATGTTCATGCTGAAATTATCTCTTCTGATGACGTGCAACACGTACAAGACAAGCAACTCAATATTTGAAACTTGACACCAGCTGTCTACTACCAGGTAGAAGCAGACTTATCCATACACAACACAGGAACACTAAACTCGTCACCACCAGTACACTCATATATGACACAGCCGAAATCGTCCGTGATACTTTATACTCGTACATATGCTTAGAAGCGACGTCGAAAACTACTGAAAAACATAAAATAATAATAATAATAATAATGCAAAAGAACAGTACATAAAAAGCCATAATAGAATGTGTGTGCACAACTAGACGTCAACATATGCAAGGAAATAGGGGTACAATTGGACAATTGTACTGGTATGAACATGTGCCAAAATCAGTAGAAACAAGTTAAGGAGGCAAGGTAACCACAATGTGGAATCAACAAGTAGAAACTGACAGAACTATCCCCAACAATAAACCAGACATTATAATCCGTGATAATGAAAAGGGAACATGTATGTTAACAGATGTTGCAATCTCGGGAGACAGAAATGTGATTTAAAAAAAAGCCCAGAAGATTCTAAAATATAAAGACCTTAGAATAGAAATATAGCGCATGTGGAATGTAAAAACAAAGGTGATGCCAGTAGTAATAGGGGCGACTGTGACTATTTCCACGTCATTCAGAAAATACGTGAGCAACATACCACGAAAATATGAAGTCAAGGAACTATAGAAAACAGCCATATTGGTCACTGCACACATACTTGGGAAGGAACTAATATAAAAATACAATAGATTCAACACTGGAACTAACGATATAAGAACCATGAATAGTAACAACAGAATAGCTGCAACATTGTATTCCCTAGGGCATAGTTTTTCTCAGGAACATAAGTATAAATACCTTACATAAAGGAGATGATAATGATGATTATGATGATAATAATAAAAACAAAAATAATGAGCTCTTGGAAGAGACCAAATAGGGAATTTCTGGCACAAGCAACGTGCAGAAACTCACACTTATTTAGCAACTCCTTTTAACTAACTGATTAAGGAAGGTCGAATACCCGACTGGTTAACGATAGGAGTAACAATTCTTCTTCCAAAGAATAGAAACGCTGAAAGACCAAAGAATTACAGACCCATAACATGACTGCCCGCAATGTGGGAAACCACCACATCTATCAAAAACAAAGAATACAATAGGACATTAATGAGAGAAATTTGGTTCTTAAAGAGCAGAGAGGTTGCCATAGAGAATCGAAAGGCTGCAAAAGTCAGCTACTAATAACAAAAGCAATATTACAAAAAAGTAAGAGCAAGAAGAAAAATGCATGCATGGATAGATTATCAGAAAGCTTTGGACAGTGCGGCTCACAGTTGGATAAACAAATCCTTGGTGTTAATTGGGATTAACAACGAAATAATATATTTTACTAAGAAAGCCACGAATATATGGAAGGCAAGTTTGCGCCTATATACAGAAGGGAGATAACAGAAACAGAAGATTTATGAATACAACCTTAAATACTTAAAGGAAATTCATTGCCACCACTGCTGTTTTGCATTAACTTAATCCCCTCACAGAGCAGTTGAAGAAGCTGAATACAGAATATGAAGAACACACAACAGAAACAAAAGTATCACATTTAAATTTCATGGATGATTTGAAGCTGATAGGTAAAACAGAATAAGAAGTCTAAACACAAATGCCAGCAGCTAGAACCTTCAGTGATGATATCCGTATGGAAATTGGACTTTTGAGGAGTGTGCTAAGGTTGTACTGAATAGAGGAAAAATAGTTCACTCGCTAAATCTAATACTTGACTTCAACTGAAAAATACAGGAGCTAGAAAAAGGAATAACATAGAGGTACATAGAGATTGAAGAAAGTGAGAGCTTACAACATCAGATAATGACAGAAAGTTTGAAAAAGGAATAAAGCAGGATTTTAAGAATGATTCTGATATTTTAGTTGAATACCAAGAATAAAATTACAGCAATTAGCTGTTCCGGTTTTGGTAATATAATTGGGGAATAGAAGAAATAAGAAAATTTGACAAAATCTAGAAAGTTTTAAAATGCATAATTCAAAAGTTGATATCGATAGACTCTATGTGAAAAGAAAAGAAGGATGAAGATGCTTGTTAAAAAATTAAGTGTCATAAAGCAGAGATAATATTGCAGAATATTTGAATACGAAATATATGGAAGACCAATTAGTATTTATTGATAAAAGTCACGAAAACAATCAACCAAATACGAATTCAACAATTAGAGTGACAGCGAAGATCGCAGAAGAATTAAACCAATCAAATGAGAACACTGAAACGAAAAAGGAAGGCGTTCAACACATAAAAGCACAATTACGAATGTCCTGAAAGAAAAATTGAAAAGCAAAGTATTGCATGACCAGTACGTTAGAAGTACGGTCAGAAAGCTTATTAGCGAAAAAGACACGTTCCTATGGCTGTAGAGGGGAAATCTGAAAGGAGAGACTGAAAGTTAAATAATAGCAACAATAGATCAGGCATTACAAACTAAACACCATTCGACAAAAACTTTACAAACAGAAACGGACAGCAAATGCAGACACTGTAAACAATTTGATGAGACATTGGAACATATCATATCAGCACACCCAATATTAACAAAAGAAAAATGCTTAAGAAGTATGACAGAATGTGTGCTCAAATACACTTTCACATACGCAAGGAAGTGTGGGTGAAATTAGGAAATGAACATTGGTATGACCAATTACTAAAATCAGTCGAAACAAATCATGAAGGTAATGTTGCCATAGTATGGAACCAACACGTGCGAACTGAAAGAAATTTTCCTAACAGTAAATCGGACATCATAATCTGTGATAATAAACAAGGAACATGCACGTTAATATGTATTGCAAATCCTGGAGACAGAAATGTGATCAAGAAAGAAGCCGAGAGAATTTTAAAATATAAAGTCCTCATAATAGAAATTCAGTTTAGGTGCAATGTAAGATCAAAAGTGATGCCAGTCATAAAAAGGGCGACTGAAACCATTTCAAAATCACTCGTACAGTACCTGAGTAAATAAGAGGAAAACAAGAAATTAAGGTACTACATAAGACAGCCATACTGCACACTTCACTCACTGTGGGGATCGTGCTAATGTAACAGTAAAAAATATTAAAAATTCATAACAAATTTTTTTTTACGTTTTGCTGAACGTGCATCTCAGTATATTTATCTCAGTAATTAACCAACTTGGTGCACAAAATTTTAGTTTCACTATAAGTTTATTTCATGCCTCTACATGTTTCGACCACATGTGCTCGAAACATGTAGAGGCATGAAATAAACTTATTGTAAAACAAAACTTTTGTGCATCAAGTTGGTTAATTACTGAGATAAATTCATAACAACATTACATGTAGCAGAGATTGTAAATTAAAAACAGCTGCAAGACTGTAGACCCTGGGAACATGGTTTGGTTCAAGAATACAATCTTAAATACCCTGCATTAAGGTGATAACAAGGATGATGATGATGATGATGATGATGATAATAATAATAATAATAATAATACCTGTACTGGAGGAGATATGGAAATAGACCCTGATGGTGAATTAAACGCAGCACCAAATCAGGTATTAAAAATAAAATATGATGCAACAAAAATATCGCAGAGAGAAGCAAATAACAAATGCCGACTATGATAAACCTTTGATGAGACGGTATACTACATTAAATAAGCAAACCAAAGATTGTCAAAAAATAATACATAAAGACACGCGATTGAATGTGTGCTCAATTGCACTTTAACACGCATTAGAAAATTGGAGAAAAATTGGAAAATTAACACTGCTATGAGAACATACCAAAATTAGTGGATGTGGAATATGAAAACAATGTGATACTAATAATAATAAGCGCAACTAAAACCATCTCAAAATAATTAAAGAAACACCTTAACAAACTAACGCGAAAGCCAGCAACCATGGAATTAAAGAAAACAGCCATACTAAATACCGCAAACATACTTCGGAAAGTACTAATGTAATGGCACCAAAAGTTAAAAATTGGAAATAATAGTATATATACCAACGATTGTAAATACAGAATATGTGTAACATTACAATTCCTAGAAACATATGTTTCAAGTACATAATTCTAAATACTGAGCATAAAATTGAGAGCAAATGATAACACATACTTACTTATTCACTCCTTGAAGCAGGGTCCTTCTTGAGAAGCCAACCGGTTTATAGCTGGTCAAGAAATTCCCCGTATTTATGGAACCCGAAGGTTCATTGCCGCATTCACAAGTGCCCGCCACCTGTTCCTGTCATGAGTCAGCTCGATCCAGTCCGTACTTCCACATGCCACTTCCTGAAGATCCTTCTTAATATTACCCCCCATCGACACTTGGGTCTCCCAATTGGTCTCCTTCCTCAGGTTTCCCCACCAAAACTCTGTATACTCGTACGCCTTTCCTCTCCCACAAACGCACTTCGTGTCCCGCCCATCTCATTCTTCTCGATTTTATCACCCGAACATTATTGGATGAGCTCTTCTTTATGTAGTTTTCTCCACTCCCTTGTTACCTAGTCCCCCTTAGGCCAAAATATAATCCTTAACACCCTATTCTCAAACACCCTCAACCCACATTCCTCTCTCAATGTGAGCGATCAAGTTTCACACTCGTACAAAAAAGGCAAAATTATAGTTCTCTATATCTTAATCTTTAAATTTTTGGATAGCAAACTGGAAGACGAAAGATTCTGCACCGAATGATGGGAAGCATTCCCTGATTTCAATCTGCTCTTAACTTCTTTCTGAATAGAATTTTGATTTGATAAAGTTTTTTTTCCAAATATTTGAACTCTTCCACCCTTTCAAAGGAACTATTATCAATCTTCATACTGTAACTTTATTCTGCATTCTGATCTCGAGACACGACCATGTACTTAGATCTATCATCATTTACTTCTACTCCAATCTCCTTACTAGTCACTATCAAAGCGTCTGCGTTTTCCTTTATAGTGTCTATGCTCCCTCCCAGTGTATTAACATCATCTGCATAAACCAGAAAATGAAGTGTACTATTTAATTTCAGGCCATCCTGGTCTAACTGAAACCTCTTAATGAAGTATGATGAAGCAAAGATGAAAAGCAATGGCGAAAGAGCAGCTCCTTGTTTCAAATCATTTCTAATAGGATATATGTCAGACGAATTCTTGCCTACCCGGACTCTGCTATATGATTCATTCAGACACATTTTTATTAGCCTTACCAGTTTCATGAGGATACCAGACTCAATCAGATTATTATACAAAATCCCTCTCCTAACTGAACAATAAGGTTTCTTGAAGTCTATAAAGAGCCAGTTTCACTGCTTCATTTTATTCCCATTTTTTCTCAAGTATTTGACGAATGCAGATTTTATGATCACTAGTTTACCTGTTGCTTCGAAATCCACACTGATGATCTGTAATAATTTTCTCTGCATATCGAGTGAACCTTAACAGCAAGATGTTGGTACAATTTTTACGTAGTTTGCAAAACTGATATGCCCCTATAATTACAACAATTCGTTTTATCGCCTTCTTGTAAATAGGTACAATGATCGACTCTTTCCACTCCTCATACAATTCCTCCTTATTAAAAACAGACGTTTCATGTTTGTGTATCTCATAGCGAGTTGTTTTACCCCCTGCCTTAACCAATTTTGCTGGGATTTGATCAATACCTGGTGATTTGTGACTTATTACTTTTTAATAACCAACTCAACCTCAAAGACACTTGTCTCAGGCACTTGTGGTTCATCTATATGTATTTCTCTCGGCCTAACATCATTAACTCCATGTATTTTCAAGAGTTGAGAGAAATAGTTCTTCCACCTAGCCAAAATACTGTGTCAGTCTGCTATCAAATCACACTTCTCATCTTTACTTTATTAGTTCTAGGCAGGTAACCCTTCTGAAAGTCATTGATACCACTACACAAGACCCCCAATATTTTTTATCTCACAGTTAGTTTCAAGTTCCTGAATTTTAGCTTTCAGATAAGCTTTTTTTGTTCTTGAAGTGTCTGCTAGCTTCAGGTCTTACGTTGTTCAGGTTATGTACATTGTTTTGGCTTGCATCCTGTATCCACTGCAATTTAGCAAGGTTCCTTTGATCTAAAAAACGTAAACATTTTCATCAAACTATGGTTCTTGATGCTTCAATTTCTGCAGACATGAACTCTCTTTAGCTGAGGTTTTGATATTCCCTTTGATGTTCTCCCAAACCCTATTTATGTCCTCGTCATCACTTAAGTTCTCCAAAGCTGCAAACGTGTTTGTAATCTCAATCTGATACTGTTTCCTAACCTCCCGCTTATTTAGCTTTCTGAGATTAAATCTATCCCTATCAAACTCTTGTGCTGTTTGTTTACTTACTGCCAATCTTCCCCTAACTTTTACGAAAACCAGATAGTTATCAGTGCCACAAACAGCTCCTCTGAAACTTCGTAAATCTAGTACACTCGAAAGTCATCTCCTATCTATCAAATGTGATCAAGCTGGCCCTGTGTCTTCCCATCAGTAGAGGTACAGATGTACATATGGATGTTTCAGTGTGGGAAAATCTGAGTAAATTTGTTTAATACGAACACACTTATCATCTTTATATAGGACCTTTACATGTAGTTTGTTGTGTACGATTAATAATTCAATAACATTTACATTTGTGAACATATTGGTACTGAGTCTTGATTTTAGAATGCAACCGAAACTGAAAGACAAGAGATGCCATAAGTTACAGAATGAAGTTGACACTCGTGTTTCTACACGTTTGTAAAAGTTTCCTTCCTACGCGTCATTTCCTCCAGGGATTCCCCTTTTGCCTTCCATGTATCAAATAACGCTTTGTTGATATATTCCAAGAAGAACTTTTCTTCACTGAAGTAGTCAATCTCGGTAGCTCATAATATCGCAAAACTTTAAGTTTGTATACTTCTTTATTTCCAGTGTGTTTCTGAAAGTGAAAGTAATAACTTATCATCGAGCCTTTAGAGTCGGTATTTGATTTTACCAGATTTGATTCTGATGTGGCGAACTCAAAAGTTATGAGGCGCCTTAACACAATAAAAGCAAAGAGCTTGTTACAGACATTGTGAACTACAACTATGGGAAGCTGAAACAGTGTGTGTGAATGAAGTTATTATGTTAATTCTACCATAAGTTTAAAAGCATACACCGACAGGAAAAAATAAAAGACAGTACCTTTTTAGTTGTCTGACGATACACTCTACACCATAATGATGTATGAATTCACAATCAAATTACCACTGATATCTCGCTAATAACAAACGGCAACATATTTTGACCTAAGACTAGCGACAGGAAAATCAGTTTAACAACATAAAGCATGCATTTTTTGACGTTTTGCTGACCGTGCATCTAAGTCTATTTATCTCAGTATTTAACCAACTTGATGCACAAAATTTGTTTCACAATAAGTTTTATT
>Ga0136643_10009701_pt1 | contig 14180 bp, 4 predicted proteins | sample TergutLab28metaG_FD_96883 | JGI IMG/M metagenome (GOLD analysis project Ga0136643, IMG submission 96883) | Labiotermes labralis P1 segment gut microbial communities from Petit-Saut dam, French Guiana - Lab288 P1 (version 3) (version 3) | ecosystem: Host-associated > Arthropoda: Insects >... | reverse complement strand
TATATATATGACGTTAACGATAAACAGTATGTCCGTAGATTTGAAAATGAGAGAGGATTAAAACTTTGCCACGAATCGGGACACAACTATGGATAATATATGAGTTAAGTTTAAAAATTACATGTGTAGAAAACAATTAGACGTAAACCTGAATGCGAATCAACTACTAAACCTATTTTGACGATAGGAACAATGTTATTTTACAAATACTGAAATGAATAGCATCAGTTACATATGAAAGTTTTTTAAGAGTTTTTTTTTCGTTTCTGGAAGGATTATTGATGCACTCTGACAGTTTATATGAAACTTGTTTTATTATTATTGTAGATCTTGGATTGTACACGTTCCAAAACATATAGTTATAATTCTATTACGACACAATTCACATACTGAAGAATAATTAGCCTTTCTTTCTAAGCCTTGTCGCTGAGTAAATTGAGAATGGGGATGACGTCAACAGTCAATATTACTGACGATGTGGGTATATGTCAATTTATTTTGTTGAAAAAAATTAAGCGAAATGTAAGAGTATATAAAAAGATTTATGAAATATTTCACTCATTGTCTGATTCCTCAAACTGTTTTTAGATTAAGTACAGTATCTTAGGGAATCATCGAGGAATAAGACCGGTGTGTGATAATATAATTCCGGCTTCAGTAAGAACAGAAAAAGGTACCTAAACCAGCTGACGGAGGAGGGGCGTGCTAGGAAGAGGTGTGGAGATGGGGGTGGGAGGGCACTTTAATCAAAGAATTCCTGCCACGCCGTGCACTTCATGGCGCTACGAGCGATCCCAGGATTCCAGGTCAACTAATATCTTTTACCCGTTTTGCCCGATGGAACTCGATGTAGTTATCAGAGACCACGATAATTCTCGAACTGAATCACAAAAAAACAAGCAAACCCAAACAATTAAATCAAATAGTTCATTTGTATATACTTACATTTAGATTAATATGGGTTTGTAATTTTAAATAACTTTCAGTTATTGTGGTTAATGATACTGTTTATGTTTACGATTTAGTTAAGATGACTTTACTTTATGAAAATATACACTAATAAGTAATCATGAAAACGTACCCATGATACGTATTCAGTGTACGACACGAAACATCTGACTGTACAGTTTAATTTAGAAAAATAGTCTACTGGAAATGCACGCACTGCAGTATAAATGTACACAGCTAATATAAGGTTTATTTTTCGGAAAAAAAAATTATTTTATAAAAAAAGTGTCCGACACCCACAAAAAATCAAATTTACACATATTTATGTACAAGTAGTATTGTTGCAACACCGTCATTTGTTCATACTGTACAGTGTGACTGAACTCACATGGTCGAAAGATCGTCTCGGATCACAACAATTTGTACTGCATTATTATTTTGTAAACCTTCAATCGTAAAAAACATTTACAGCTCACCCGTCACACAGCTGCATGTAGCAGGGGTTTTATCTGGAAAATGTTGCGTAACAAAAATAAATAAATAAATAAAACTGGTGTTTACTTTCAGTTCCCGTTTAATTTTGCAGATATTCTGTTTCAACTATGTATGTATATATATATTTATATATATAACTGAAGCCAAGCTTTAGGTCTTTGGTTTTTTCCGTAACCTGAGCCTTTCTGTGTCATCAAACAAGCAAGTGAATGTCTTAAGTGTGTTTACGTATCCAATTTAATTTTTGCTGTGCATCCCTCCGCTTGAAGACGGAACGGTTATTTCTTGTTTCCTAGTAAAGAGACTGAATTTCTAAAAGATCGACAATCAGTTCAAAGTAAATGTACCACATAAATTCCGCTCGAATATCGGAAGTTTTATTTACACGGATAAATATCACTAAGGCACAACGCCCTTACTACCAAACAATCTATAGAACACCTAGTTGACTTTAGTTATGAGAGACGAAAAGCTGAGAACAACAATCAATATTATGTGTCAGCCACTCTGCGTTCTATTTGAGTTAGCAAATTTCTGTGTTAATTTTATTTACATACGTCTATATGTGATCTACTTCTTTACGTTCCCTATACAAAATTTTTAAATAATTCAAAATGTTATTATCCCGAAGTATTTCTGTTACAGTGTATTGTCGCGAATGTTATACGTACGTCCAGGAAATAAATTTGTACCCTACGCTGTAGCCTTAACAAGCGCAAGATGTCTCTGTGTGCAAGTCCTCTGTTCAATACCTTACGCAGTTCGTTTCCCAAATAACCGTATCCCAGTCTAAATTACAAACAATTATGCAGACACTGATACACAAGCCCCGTTTCGGACAATCGTTATAATTAAATTTATTTCTTTCTTTCTATACGATAATAACTGCATAAGCAACAACCAAATTTCTCCATTAGTCAACGACCTCTATAATTACTGAAACACACTGAGTGCCTAGCTGATGCCTGGGTGTGGCGTTAAGACGGCGTCACGGTGTCTGATGGCGTCTCTTTCCCCCACCACCCGTGTCCCATGGCATATAAAACAGCCGCCACGACCCCCCCTTCCTCCCCCACAGCTACACGTGAACAAATACAAACAAAGCGGTTTCGCCCCTAACAAGTACAGAATGTTTTGCGGCTAAATCTGTTAGCCGGCTGCCTTGTTCAGGAACCTGAACGCTGTAAAGTGGATAAGTTGTGTTGGACTCCTTTCGCTTCTGCTAATTTTATTAGTGGTGCTTCTCAATACTTCACTGTTCAGTTATTACCACATCGTCCCACTTCACAAACTCTTCTTCTTATTCCTTCGCTGGTGTACAGTCAGTTGTAAAATTAATTAAAATATTCTCCTCCCTTACAATGGAGCGAAGCAAATATTCCCTCTGACGTTACAACTGAATAGGCATTGAATAACAAACACTCCTCTTGTCTAAAGATTTTTCAACGCTTTGTAACCTTTACAGTTCCAAGGTCGCCATTCCTTATAGTTCAATGTGTTTGATAATACAGACTGTTCCGTAATTTTGTAACCTCTTTTCAGCTTCCACAACGTGTCCTTCAGAAGCTGAATGTTGACATCGGAAGTTACTTTATGCACACACAGCTAATTCCTAATAAACGTTCTACGACAGACTTAATGTAGCAAGAAAAAATTTCAATTCTGACGTTATTGTACCTTGTGACACGTCTTGGAGCACTGATATCCGACGGCCACAATAACGTTTTGTAGAAACTCCATCCTAGGATAAACACTTGTCCTTTAAACAGTGAAATAACTAATAAGAGAAATAAAAACTGGCATCACAATTTCCCCTGCTAATCTCCAGAATTTTTTTTTGTATAAATCCAGAATCGTTTATCCTAGAAGACAGCAACGCGAATTCGTAACTTGAGATGTATTTTATACTCACGTAGATTCTTAGAAACTCTCTTATCAAGTGTCCCCGTGGCAAAGACCTTACAACTGAATACTACTAGATGTCTCTCAATATGACAGCAGAACTGTTAACAACGTTGTGACAGCGAAATGGCACTCGATAAATACATCCAGCCTTTCTCACAGGGCAGTATAACAAATCTGAGCACTGCACACGGAGACAAAGCACAAATGCACGCTACGCCTGTTTCAACTCCTGATCGGACACGAAATCCAGTTTGATCAAAAACGAAAAGCAACAGACAGGAGTTGAACCTGCCCCACGCCGCGTTCCGGGTTCACTGCACACGTAACTACCTTGTCCATAGACGCACAGTTTCTTTAAACGAATCGTCCCATCATGCTATGGGGGTAGGGAAATAGTCTCTTTTCCCCAAGGGTCTGGGGTATGGTGTCAGATTAACTACTTGCGACGTAACTGGGTCGAGAAGATGTTGTTTACTACTGATAGTAGCGTTATGGTGTTAACTGCACTCGCGTCGTGACGGTAACGCTGGTCGGACACACAATTCAGACCACCACTGGCTCAGGATCACGTCGTTGCTCCAAACTCTTATGGCTCAGAATGGGGAAGTGGTCTCTCAGTCTTCGTCAACCTTTCCACTGCTGCGAGCAAGCTACCGCAGCCGACTTGCTGGGCGCATACAGGTCGTTTCTATAAGCATCCTCACACTGTCCCGTTTGTACCGATACACGCATGCGCCACCTCCCACCCCGGCGCTTGTGGGTGAGTGCGTCTCTGGACGCGAGGATGCTGGCGTCCCTGGCTGTATTAGAAATAATAGCCAGCCGTCGTTTTGAAGGCCAACGCCGAAATGAAGTATAAAGTTTATCGAAATAGCATCTAAAAAATATTTTAGTTAAGTAACGAATTAATTAACCGAGTGGATTGCTTCCTTAAAAGATAACAAACAGGTCCTCGGCTAGACAATAAATTCACATCACAACATGGAACGCGAAATTTCACTGTCCTCATCAGAACCATCCGCAAATAACCCCAATCCTACGCAGGTTTTGTGTCATTCCCTTGACAAAGTCTGAATGAAATGGAGATTAAGGCTGCAACAGTTCATGAACACCACACCGTTGACGACCATTATGTCACTAAACTTTCTAATACCCTATAATCAAAAGTACCAAAATGGTGGCGTTGAAACCTTTTAGGTTGCAGCAACAAAATGGGTACTTATTGCACTGTTACTCAATTATTACACCAACCACTGCACATATATAAAATTTATAAAATTTACACACTAAAACATTAAAAACGCTTCGACATGTTTCGGTTCTAAGACCATCATCAGGGAGCTACATATTCCTTGTTAAAGTCACACTAGACATAGTCACAGACTAATTTCGTTGTACAAGTTGTGTGTTGTGGCAGCATATATATAGCTCCCTGATGATGGTCTTAGGACCGAAACATGTCGGAGCGTTTTCAATGTTCTAATGTGTAAATTTATATAAGTGCATTAGTTGGTGTATTAATTGAGTAAACTCGACAACATGCACGGTGTAACAATGAAAATTAAAAAAAACCCATCCTATTCATTTAAGATCCATTTTAATCGCATCCTTCCACCTATGTCTAGTCCGTCGTAGTGGCCTCGTTTCTTTAGGTTCTCCAACCAAAACACTGTGAGCATTTATCTTCCTGTCCCATGCATGCCACATTCCATGTCCATCTCACCTTCCATTTGTGATAGTCCTAATGGCTTTTGGCAAAAAATACAAATCGTAATGTTTTTTTTATTACACAGTTGTTATAAGGACTCTCTATACCTTCTATCTTTTGGGTCCAAATATTTCCCACAGCACCCCATTCTTTAACGTCCTCAGTATGAACAGTATGCACCGGGCATCGAAAAACCTTCATATCTCGGCTCCATAGCAAATGGAAGAAAAATATGTTATTACAAGAGGTGTGAATATAAAATGTTTATGTAAATTCTGAAACAGTGTTTGTGTCACAATTTTTATAATAATTGCTGAATTATACTACATGTACATAATTCACCATTTACAGCTTACAAGTTGCATAGCACGTTGTTTGTGTCCTCAAGTACTGTAACCCCACGAAGGCGGCTGCGATTCGTGGCCGAAACATGTTACAGCATCAGTACTAAGTAATGTGCAGTTTGGTTTAAACAAATGTCTATGTGTAAGACAGTTATTCTTATAATAAAACCAACTAGATGCACTAATTCCTCAAATTTATTTTTGGAATAAAACTCTACATGTTTCGGACAGTTTCTCCGTCCATCATCAGGAGTTTCTCACTGTACACACACTACAGGTTTGCTGACAGCTTGCGAGCAGGATCAGGACGGAACTGATCCTCCTCGCAAGCTGTCAGCAAAACCTGTATGACATATCCCATTGCTGTGTGTACAGTGAAAAACTCCCGATGATGGACAGAGAAACATGTAGAGTTTTATTCCAAAAATAAATTTGAGGAATTAGTGCATCTATTTGGTTTTATTATAATAATTTATCACGATGCACGGTCATCTGAACGTCAAATTTGTAAGATAGTTGTTTGTAAATGTACAATATTCAAACTCTCAGCCTATGTTCTTCACCGAGTCTGACGGACGTTGCACACACTTCAATGTATCCATTGAAACTCAAGATACCGCCGTACCATAGACCATCCAAGTGATGCTGGTGGATGCAGCTATTTTGTTCTAAGAATCATACGGAATTCAAAATCCTGCATTGTGGTCATTATAACAAGTATGCGTTAATACCAGATGCTCTGAAATTTTTACATAGTCGGTAGTAGACGAATGAACGAGTATGCAGCACCGGCGAAATGGCGCTGACGGAGGAAAAACAAAGAAAATAGTGAAAGGCCTGTCCAGGTGTTATTACATGTAGTGACTACTGTGCGTTTACATGTAATAACCACTGTGCTTTGAAGGGGTATAAAGGAAGGCTGGAAAAAATCATTAATGACCTAATTTAATTGGCTTTGAATGTTAAAACATAATTGTTTAAGTCAGTTTCTATCTGACCACTCCACTTGGGTAACCACAATCGAACCCCACTTTATACCTTGTATCGAAAACTGTGTTTTTAACGTAAATTCTTGTGTTATTCAAACAATATGACATTAAAACTGGCCATCATTCTTCCAAACGCAATACTTGACACTTTGGCATAAGTATTAAAATAAATGTCTCAACTTACAAGTCGCATACGAGCACCAACAAAAGAACAACTCAGTAAAAACATCATTATTTTGGCCAGCCACATGGACACGCAGACGCACACCGAGTAATCTTCAGGCTGAAAATCAGTACTAACTTATTGGAGCAGTGTCGTTCTTTACAAGTTAACAGTCGTCCACCAAATAAAAAAAATCCATCTCTTCTAAGAAACAGGAATGTATAATACCGTACTCACAAAAGCCTACTACGGATTTGGAGGTGAGTCATACCCGTTGTGTTATTATAATTAACTAAATGAAAATTATGTATAAGCACATATGGTCAGAGCACAACTATACTGTCATATAAAGTAGTACATAGGTTATACATCTACATGTTTTGGCCCTGGGTATTGGGGATCTTCAGATTGTTCACAATTTATTGATCAGCTACACAACATGCGTAAGGTTTTACTCTGGGGGAGACGAGATCTCGTCCCCCCTCCCAGAGTAAAACCCTACGCATATTGTATAGCTGATCAATAAGTTGCGAACAACCTGAAGATGACCAATACCCTGGGCCGAAACATGTAGATGCATAACCTATGTACTACTTTATATGACAATATAGTTGTGCTCTGACAATATGCGCATATATATAATTTCCACATAGCTTGCAACGGATCTTGCCAACAGTCAAGTTAAATCATGAAAACTAGTACGAAACACAGGAAAATACTATTCGTTGCAGGAAACTAGCAGACACAAAAAACACGGCAAGTAAAATGAAAATTAACAGCAAAACAAAGGTGCAAATGTAAATAACAAATACGGAACAAATTTTATCAACCACAAGATGGTATTACTTTCACTTACTCGCTTTACATTTTCTCTTTTGATTTCATGGTTAATTTCTGTTTCAGCGCAGTGACTTTTTTTGTACCTCACGTAGCAAATTACAATGGGATCAGTTTTATTTGGAATGGAACGTAGCAACGTGAATAAGCCACGAACACATCTATTGCGATACTGGTAACCGAACACAAAAAACAGGTTCGAATCAACCTGGATATGGGGAGGTTACGTATATGTCTCACATTCAAATATTTCTGTGTTTCAAACTGCATACAGGATGTATCTTTCAGGTTATGCTGATTCAAGTTCTAAGGGTGACATTATTGGCTATGCCCGTAACATATCTTTGTCGCTCTAGTTTGGCGTTATGCGATTGATTTATAATCTCATGCACTCGGTAAGTACAATGACAAGTTGTTAACAGCCATAGAAAGATACGGTAGTGTTGTCCGTGTACAGTTCCAAGCACCACATACTGAAGTGTATGGGAGACTGGAGGCATAGCTCCACGAATTCTTAATCTTGGGACTAGTTAAAAGTGGAAGACTTGCTTCACACTCCTGCACTTTTCCCCGAAGAAATAAAACCGATACGCTCTGAAGAGGAAGAAGGGTTATCAATCAGCTCTTTATTATTTGGTGGTACCATTAAATCAGTGAATGGTAGTATCAAGTTTGTGGAAATTATTGTACCATGATTTAGTCTGGTAACATAATTCAGTGTTGTAAAAACCCAGACAGTCAAAGCACATCACTTTCCTAAAGGAATATTATTCAAATACCTCACTCTGTCTAAATCTTCAAGTCTGATGTTATCACTCTGAAGAACAATTCACTCTGTAAACGTTTTCAAATACGATGATATCTCTCTGAGGACAAATTAATTTTGTCAGATTTCTCAAATCAGTTGCTACTGCTCTGAAGACAGATTCATGGGGTATTAATTCTAAAATCTGACGCTACCTCTCTGAGGAAAAAATCATTTTGTCAGATTTCTCAAATCTCATGACTTTTCTCTACAAATATTTTCATTTTGGAAAAGTCTCAAACATTAGGCTATATTTCTCAAGAAAAATTCCTTTCTTTTTAAATTCTAAAATCTGGTGCTATCTCTCTGGGGAAAAACTCGTCTCGTAAAATTTCTCAAACCTGATGCTATTTCTCTGAAGATATATTCATTTCGTACAAAGTCTTACACCTGATGCTTTATTTCTGAAGTAAAAATCTTTTTGTAAAAATTCTCAAATCTGATGCTATCTGTCTGAAGAACAATTTTTTTAATTCTAAAATTTGATGCCAGTTCTCTGACCATATATTCATTTAGTAAAAAGCCTCAAACCTGATGCTATTTTTCTGAGGATAAAATCATTTTGTAAAATTTCTCGAATCTGTTGTTATTTATCTAAAGATATACTCATTTTGTAAACATTCTCAAATCTCATGCTAACTCTCTAAAGAAAAATTCATTGATTCTAAAATCTGATGTCACTTCTCTGAAGATACATTCATGTTGTACAAGTTCCCAAATCCGATGCTATCTCTCTGAAGAAAAATTTATTAGTCCCAAAGCCTGATGCTATTTCTCTAAAGATATATTCATTTTGTAAAAGTCTCAAACATGACGCTATATTTATGAAGAAACATTCCTTTTGTAAACATTCTTAACTCTGATGCTAAAACCCTGAAGAAATATTTATTAATTCCAAAAACTAATGCTATTTCTCTGAAGAAAAATTCATTTTCCACTTTTCATTATTCAACACAAAGTCCACCATCAGGTATAAAGCAGCCTGAATTTCATCTAAATAACCTCAAATATTCATGCTCTACCTCACAGAAAACACAATGCATCTATATCAGAAAATCTCTAAGGAAAAAACTCTGTTTATTCTCTGGAGGGTAAAAATTGCAAAAATACAATATATGAATAAACATAAATATTTCTATAACGTCAATGCAAGTGGTAACTATAGCAGCCACTTCTCTTTAAAGCATTACGGTCCTACTAGAAATGCTGTTATTAAAATATAGAGAAATAAAACCTAGAACTTCCAAATAAATGTAAAATTTATGCCCGTTTCTGTTGAGGATGCACCACAATATCATATGCGACACAACTTACCAAACAGATGTTCACGTTTACTGAAACGTCTAAGACAGTAAACTGTAAAGTAACATAATAAGATTGCGAAAACTGTCATGCAGATTATGGAACAATATACATTACAATGTGACATGAGTTTAACAATGATTTTTTGAGATTTGGTAGCCTAAACTATAAAATGAGATTCACTGACAAGTTACATGAATTAGATTAATCAGAATATTTTATATTAGATCTAAATAACGAATCTCATAGAGCACTGTAATTGATAAGCTGAGAGTTACTCAGCTGATCACAATATTTCCATAATTTTTTACGATCTTAATTTTCATTACCTTGCCCACATGATCCCGCATTGCTCAAGCTTAAAACACTCTCCACACCCCTTCACTAATCTAACATTAATTTAACAATATTAACCCATTTACTACTAGCACTTAAGATGCCTGTTAACTTCACACCTCCTGACTGCGTGCTACATGTCCCGATCATCTCATTATCGGTGACTTTACACATCTCATAATAAGTTAGGCCTAGTTTCTGTAAGCCTCATACCCAGTGATAGGAAAGGGCAAATCTAAAACACATATTAAAGAAAATGGATGGTTATGGACTGGATTAATTTGAATCAGGATACAGATCAATGGTGGGATCTTGTGCATATGGTAATGGACTTTCGGATTCCATAAAATGCAGGGAATATTTTGCCTAGTCGAGGAACTATTAGTTTCTCTGTGACCCTACTCCAAGCAGTTAGTTAAGCAATGACAAATATACATGATCACCACAGTGTATAGTTGCTGCTGCTCTGAACTTAATTTTGAATTAGTTTACATGCTTGGTAATCTTTCTTATGACTCAAATGTGTTAGTATTGAAAATCATGCAAGAGAATTTGTAAAGCTTCTGTCTTGCCTTATCGGTGCGTGGGTGAAAATATGAAGTTCTTTCAACAAGGTCACAGACTCCCTTCGATGACTAATGTGATACATGGGAAGTTTATTGTCAAGCACACATGAGGAAAATTCACTACCAAAAGCGCAGCACTTCAATTCATAACTTACGAAAAGACGCCGATATGGTAGGTTATACACTCACTACGACTCGAATGTAGAACGCAACACACATCACTGATATGGCACTTAAATACACGGCACAAAGCACTCTACCCGCATTTACTCAGCGACATTGAACATTTAACACTAGCTCATGTGAACACAACAACTCAAAACACAAATAAATCCACCCATATTTCTCACTTAATGCGCAATTACAAACACAAACACAAGCGACCTTAACCTTATCTTCGTGTGGAACAACAGCGCGGGGGAATTAGGAGGTACAATTGGGCATGTGGAGGGGATAACGCGGCCGGTAGTTAGCGTCTCTGTGACAAGCGATAAGCAGAGTTTCGCTGACCATGCTCAGAAACTCGACCTGCAGGGCATTTCAAACTGGTTGTGACATCACCATCCAGTGATGTGGTCACGCATTATGAACCTGTCACATGTTTTCGTGTACATGTTAAAGTGCGAAACATGGAGCGCTATTCTTTTCTTAGGGGTGATTGTTTCGATTCGTGCCATTACGAATTATACAATCTAAATGAACTTCTGGGCCATTTTTCGCATCAATAATTGAGGCCATGATATTCATGTAATCAGTGTGCAGAAATGTGACTGAGGGAGGAACGTAGACCTGGGGTGTTAGAGAATAGGGTTTTGAGAAGGATACTTCAGCCTAAGAGGGACGAGGTACAGGGGAGGTGAGAAGACTACAGGGTAAAGAGCTTAATGACCCGTACCCCACACCAAATATCATTCCGGTGATCAAATCAAGATGAATGTTATGGGCGGGGTACGTAGCCTGTATGGAGGAGAGAAGAGGTACATACAGGATTTTGGTGGGGAAACCTGAGGAAAATAGACCACTTGGAAGACCCAGGCTTAGATGGATAGATAATATTGAAATGGATCTTCAGAGAGTGAGCTGGGAGGGCATGGACTGGACTGGTCTGGCTCAGAATAGGGGCAGGTAGTGGGCTGTTGTGAAAGCGGTAATGAATCTTCGGGTTCCATAAAATGCGTGAAATTTCTTGCGTAGTTGACAGCCTGTTAGCCTCTCGGGAAAGACTCTGCTCCGTTGAGTTAGTTAGTTGTTTGGTTGGCTAGTTGGTTTTTAGTTAGTTGGTTGGTTAGTTGTTTAGTTAGTTGGTTTGTTATTTAGTTGGTTAGTTAGTTGGTTTGTTATTTAGTTGGTTAGTTAGTTGGTTGGTTAGTTAGATAGTTACTTCGTTAGTTAGTTAGTCAGTTGTTTGGTTGGTTAGTTAGTTAGTTAGTTGGTTGGTTGGTTAGTTAGTTAGTTAGTTAGTTAGTTAGTTAGTTAGTTAGTTAGTTAGTTAGTTAGTTAGTTAGTTAGTGTGCAACATAAAGGTGATGTAAAAAGTATTTTATAATTTAGCTTCCCCTCTCACAGTACGCGCTGACACTTTGCTACAAAGGCCAGCCAGCTCACATTTTTAGGGATACAGTGACTGTACTGAACATAATACTGAACACATGAACGTACAGTGCGAGCAAAGGCCATAGATTCCCATTGTTAAAGTAGGTGGCAAATAAAACGTAAACATTGATTTAAAGGGTTAGTAAAATAAACACTGATTGACGATTTTAAACAAGAGAAAGTTTAAAATATATTTATACTTGTATATTCATTTTAATTTGTATGTTACAATTCTTCAAGGGTTTCTGGTACTAGCTGCAGGCCCGAAAAGACTGTCGGATATAACTGAAGCTTTTCTAATTAATTAATTAATTAATCGTGGAGACAGACCGCAAGGACTTGAAATAAATCTTTAAATGTCAAACGCATGAAATTCTATGCCATATAACCAGTCTTTATGAAGCAATGAAATTTACACACTTGTTTCATGAAATAATAATATATAATAAAACTTCTGTATTTCTCACATATCATCCGAAACATATATTCTATACATTTTTTCAAGTTCCTGCACTCCTACACGCATAATCGTGACGTGGCTGCCACTGCAGACTACCGATTATCACAATGCTGGCAGCAAACTCTGGATGAAAGTGAGGAAGCGTGAATTTTCAGTGGCATTTCTTTGTGACATTCATAAAAATTGTCCGAAAATAAATGCAACCACGTGAATGGATAGACCGATGTATGTCAACATAGTTTTCGCTAGGCTTTTAAAATGCGATGATCGATTAAGTAGCTAACTCCAAGGAACAAAATACTTATTCACAAACTTGTAGTCGCTTAGCTAGTCAAGAAATTCACAGTTTTTCTCAAATACGTCAGTTAATAATTCACAACATCGCGTTACATTGTATACATGGTTACATGTTTTGTATGTTTTTGTTTAATTTTGTAAATTATGTATTTTTATTATTATGTTTATGAAATTTTATTGTTACGTTTACGTATTCTTATTGTTATGAATGTTCTGTTCTGTATATTGTTTTCATTGTGTTGTTCTATGTATTGTTTGTGTGTAAATGTGTACTGTACTACTGCCACCGGGTGTCAACCCAATTGCAGTTAACAAATATATCATATCATATCATATATCACAGGACTAAATCTTTAACCAGATCAGTCATTTCCATATCCTTATACAAACTTTATTCAACATTCATTTGAAATTTATTGTAATAATAATTTGTACGTCAGCACAATTGTTTTTATTACACAAGGTAATATGTAAGCTACATGTTTCGACTAATGAATAGTCATCTTCAGGCCTGAAGATGACTATTTATTGGTCGAAACATGTAGTCTACTTATTACCTTGTGTAATAAAAACAGTTGTGCTGACGTACAAATTAGCATTACAATACGTATCCAAGCACTTCGTGATATCTTCATTCAAATTCCTTTGAAAGTTGTCCAATCAAGTTTCTTTCTAGCCAACAGACTGCGGCAGGATTGTGTACATTCAGACATCAGAAGGATGTCAGCAATAACATGAAAGAACTTTTCTGACGTCACCCGAAAGATACATTAGCTCTTTCTTCCCCTGTAATTTGGATACTGGATGGGTGAACATTAACAACGCATATTGTTTCCATCATACAGCCGTCGCCTGACGCTGAAGCAAACGTGCGTAGGTTTTGTTCAATTGGGCAAAATTATCAAATTAAATCACGGAACATTGTGTTGTTTCTGTACGTCTCTGCCATATCGATATATCGGAAAGCCAAATTATTGAATTTATATAAAGCTGTATATTCAATTGTCGGACAGTGCAATTAAGAAATTATTTCAGGCACGTTTGGTTGCCGTCAGTTATCAGCCGTACGAAAATAGAATGTACTCAAACTGGAAAATAAATAAAATCATTATGTTTCACCTCCTGTGCTTTCCAAGTTACCACATACTTTACATTCACTAATTTGTTCTCGGATTACGATCTGTGTCTGTGACGGCCCACACTCTTCACAGATTAATTGTGTTGTTCTGTGTACTGTTTATGTGTAAATGTGTACTGTACTGCTGCCACCGGGTGGCAACCCATTTGCAGTTAACAAATATATCTATCATCTATCTATCTATCTATCTATCTACCTATCTCTCTATCTATCTATCCATCTATCTATCCATCCATCCATCCATCCATCCATTCATCCATCTATCTATCTATCTATCTATCTATCTATCCATCC
>Ga0136643_10009700_pt1 | contig 14181 bp, 11 predicted proteins | sample TergutLab28metaG_FD_96883 | JGI IMG/M metagenome (GOLD analysis project Ga0136643, IMG submission 96883) | Labiotermes labralis P1 segment gut microbial communities from Petit-Saut dam, French Guiana - Lab288 P1 (version 3) (version 3) | ecosystem: Host-associated > Arthropoda: Insects >... | reverse complement strand
GGGGATAAAGTGCGGCCGGGGCGTGCTGCTGACCACTCACCCCCTTCTAGTGCCGCGGTCATGGAAGAAGTAGAGCTATACCTCTACCCACCCTCTGGGCCACACCGGGCCTGTAACGGGATCACTTACCTTTACCTTTTTTTATCATTATGCCATATTGGTTACTTCGACTGTCCTGTTTGTCTTAACCCTCATTGAGTCTTTGACTGAACTTGGTGTTTCAGTTTCTTGTCTCTGTTCTCCTTAGGGTCCACCACGTCAACTGATCCATTTGGACCCTCAGACTCACGCACAGTTGCAACAGATGGATCCGCAACAGAGAGCACTTTTCATTCAGAAGATTCAAAAGCAACGCCAAATGATTCTGCAGAGACAGTTGCAAGTATGTGCTTCATAAATAGCATGTAGCTAGTATGTGTGCTTAGACTTAGTGATATGCTATTCTCCATGTTCTTAGGAATGTAATTTTATCTCTTCATTTCTCTCACTAAAATGTGGGAGTGGATAAATTGTTGTGGAATCAGTTTAGTTTGTAACTACCACATATATGCTGTTCTTCTTAACCAGCATTGGTATGTTTAGGAGAAAGCAGGGTGCAAACATCAGCCTTGCAATATCATGTACCACAGGAATTGTATGCCTGTCACGATATTCTTTTTTTTAATTGATGTGACACAAACATACCAGCTTTATAGCCATATGCATTTTGATTGTTGTTTGGTGTGAACTGAATTAAAACAAATGTGATTATTTTGTTTTTGCCTACTGTGTTTGAGATATCCAGTAAGGATATGTGTGAAGTGCATGTTTTTTAAGTGTGCTCTTTAATGGCAGTTGCTTAGGTTTTGTATTGTCCATGATAACTGGGTGAATGAGTATGGATCACTGGTGGAATTATGCTGACAGGGGTAAAACTGAAGTACTTGGAGGAAAGCATTGTCCCGTTGCCATTTGTTCGTTACAAATTCTGCGCTGATGTGAATTGGGTAAACGGCCATGCAGGATTATAAAATACGTGAACCAGAGATGACGGAAGTGATTATTTTAAGTTTTATATGAGCATTAATATGTATTAGAAATATGTGACTCATTAACTTAAAATTCAGGCTGTAGGTTTGTCAGTATTGCTTAAAATCGGTTATTCATTATCTGAATCACACTGGATTCTGAACCTTAGACTCAGCTGGATATTTAAGTTTTGCTTTTTTTCCAGCTGTTTGGCTTTTGGTGTGTGTGTGTATCAGCTGGCTGTAAAAGTCATGATGATCTTATGGTTTATGTTATGTAACAGACCCCAGGTCATCAGGTCTTGCTGATGAGAATCCTCAGCATCCATGAAGATTAGCTGTACCTGTCACCTTCCTTTGTGACCTCTATGATATTTCCTTCCTCTGAGCAGGGTGGTGTAGTGATAATTTCCTAGACTTGTATTACGTGGTTATCGTGACTGAGTTTTTTTGGTTTTCCTCAGATAGACAAATGTTGCGATGGTGCCTGCTTCCTTCCAAATCCTTTCCAATCCATCATTTGCCATAGTGCAACCATCGATGTTACGTGGGGTGTCGATGATGGAAGTGCATAAACTGAAGGAGATGATTAATCAACTTATTTGGATTAAGAACTTTTACATTAACTTGTGTTCTCTTTGTGACAGCTACAGCGTTATGGCGGTATGTACTACTCTACAACAGTTGTAATTTAATTCCATGCATAATGTGTGACATTTATGATAACAGGGTAATTCTGTTGTCCGCTGCCTTGCATGTCATACTGTTGTGCTTTGGCATGTGTCAAAATGTGAAACAAAACAGCCGGTGCATCCAATCAATGCCGCAGAACAAAACCCGCACATCAAAGCAGAGTAGGGCTGTATACAGGCAATGAAGGCATAGCCGCCCAGATGCTGTGCATAGACGTAGGCACCTAAAGGCAGTACAACTGCAGATAACCCAGTATGCACTGAAGTTGATGCATGGTAGTGTCAGAGTGCATTTCTAAAAACAAGATTGTGTTAAGTGCAAGGCATTGGATTGTAGAAGTAAATGACTGTTGCAGATGTTACCACCTATAAATGTGAAGTGTGCCATTAGTAAATTTATGATATTAATCTAATAAAGGGGTATGTTGAAATAGTGCTGCATCAACATTGCTGCACTGTATATCTTGTTATGGCAGTGAATTGATGGCTGTCTCAAGAATGTGTGGAATGTTTTGCACGTGTCCCGCAGCATCCAGTACTCTGTGTAGTGCTGCATCTTGCTTTTTGCCTTTTTATATACTGGAGACTTCATATTACTCCAGGCTGAAAATGTGAGGGGATTAAGTTGGTGAGATCTTAGTGGTTGGACGAATGGTCTGGTTGTGCTGTCCAGTGACAGGATAATAGTTGTTACCAGTTGGTTGACATGTGGAAGTCCCTGGTGTTTTAAGTATAGGGTTGAGTCACCAAAGGGATGTCCTCTCAAAGTAAACTTATGTGAGAAGTTGAGGCACATTTACCCTTTGAAGATGCCTTTGAAAATGTGAGGATCGCTCAGTTGAATGTTTTGCCCCACAACACATTTATCAACAGTTCATTCCTGAAATTATGAACAGTATTTTGTGAGGTTCTCTGGAGGTCAGGAATGTGTGTTATGCATTCTAGTGACTCCATTATGAATTGAAGAATATGGAAATACTGCTACTCAAACTTGTAAGGATGATGATGATGATGATGAAGAAGAGGAAGAAGAAGACAATGGTGATGACGATGATTATGGTGATGAACGTGTACTTTCAAGGACAGTTTAATTGGGATTGTGACTTTCTTGGTGAAACAGTTTTTGGTTTTTTAAGAATTTAGTGTGCTAGGAAAGAAGGAATTTGTAAATTCTCTTGATTTTCCTTGTAATGGTTCTTTATAAAGCAAATAGAAAGGCTTATGTGGAGTTCATGTGACTGCAGGTATGCTTAATAAATGACTGAAAAAGTTATTGGGATTTTTATAGTCTTGTTTGCCATGTGAAATGTTTTTCTGTTGACATTTAAGGCACAGAGGCAAGCCCAGGTGCAACAGCAGGGTTTAGCACAGGGAATTCCTCGCCAGCAACTGATACAACAGCCTCAGCAGCCACAGCCGCAGGTTCTTATTCGAGGTCAGGTCCCTGCCGGCCTTACTCCTCAGCAGCAACTGCAGTGGCTACAGCAGCACCAACAGAGGCAACTCCAGGGACAGACTGTTGTCATTAATCAACAGCAACAGCAACAACAGCAGCAACAGCTTCTGCAGCAGAACGCACAGCTTCGGCAACAGCAGGTAAAAATGCCGTGGAACTGTACAGTTTCTCTTATGTGTAGATATTTATGATCCAGTCCATTGTACTGTACGGTTTTGTTCCAAAATTTTGGTGTGAAAGTGAGGTGTGTGATTTAGAAGAGAATTTATGGAAATGGTAGGCCTAGAATGAAAGATACATGGAAGGATATTGTTTTGCTGTTTCTCTAGCAGGCAGACAAGAGCTTGTATTAGGAGCATTGGTGATATTCTTATTGGCTGTAAATCAACAAGCATTTAGAAGTCTGAATTCTTCTACTTTAAACAGAATCAAGTTCCAGTAATGGAGTTTTTGGTTTATAGGTTTTGGTACAACAGCAGACTACACTTCGACAGCAGCAGCTAATAGCTGCGGGCCAGAGTCCCATAGCGCAGCCCCCACAGCCTCAACAGGTGCCACAGCGAGAACTGGTGGTCACAGGAACTGCTTCTGGAATCGTGCAGGCACCACAGCAACTGCAGACTACAGCTGCTCCTGGTACTTGGATTCCCCAACAGTCTGAGAATACTGTTGCAGGTACATCCAATGAAACCTTATTTTGTGGAGAGGAACTTAAAATAAGTTTATACTGTAGACATTATTGTGAGGTGTACAGTTTTCATGGTGCATTTGCAGAATCGTGAAAAGTGACTGCTAGCTTTGTCATGTCTGTCTGTCTCTGTGTTTGTCTGTCAGTCCATCCCCATGGAACAACTCTGCTCCCATTGGAAGGATTTTCATGAAATTTGACACTTGATTATTATTAAAAAAATCTGTCAAGAAAATTCATGTTTCATTAAAATCTGACATTAATGGGTACTTTGCATGAAGACTTATATAGAATGAGAAATTTTCCAGGTGAAAGCCATAGAGAAAATCAAAACGCGCATTTTATGTTCAGTAACTTTTTTTCCAAAAATTGTGCTGTGTGTGATCTAACATGGGAAAATATGGTAGAGCCAGACAGGCGACAGATGATAATATAGTATGGTGCGTGTGCATGCTGGAGACTTAGGGCTACAGACACACACTAAGAATATGTGATACATATTGCTTATCCACAGCAACAGTGGTTATTCTGATGTGCCCCACTGTTATGTTTGTACATACATTCTTGTGTTGTTTTTCTTCAGTTCAACAGAATCAGGCAAATCAGCAGCAGCAGCAGCAGCAGCAACAGCAGCAGTTGGCACAGCTGCAGTTACAGAGACAGCATCAGCTGCGTCTTCAGCAGCTGCAGTTACAGAGGGAAGCAGCAGCTGTTGTGCAGAAACAACAGCAACAGGTTGTTGTAGCTGGACAGCGCATACATTTGCAGCAAGCACAGCCACAGCCAGTGCAGCAAGGACAGATACCATATTCTGCGCAGGTTAGGTTAGCTCATATTTATAAGAGGAGGCAGACTGTGAAGTGTGTTAATGTGAGACTTGATTAGAAAATAAATTTACTTGGCATACAGTTTTGCAACTTAGGAACTTACATTGATTGTTATGATGTCATGGGAATATGTCACCAACAGATTATCAGGTTTTGTAATATTATTCATTCCATGTACTGTGGTTGCAGTCATTTATATACCCAAACTTATGCACATAACAAAATTATATGTTAAACATAAATTCAATCCTCCAGCATGTTTCAGTGTTAAATTGCCATCTTTGGGGAGATGTCAGTACAAAGGGATATATAATATTAACTCTTTGCAGCCCAGTGACCCATATATTTATGGGTTGCGCAGTGAGCTCTTTAATTTTGCTGAACAGCCCATAAAGGGGTCACAAGCAGTGTGTCGGAAGTTTCGAGGAATTTTATTTACACCTGTCCTATGTACTGTGGAGGTTTGCTATGTTGCAGAAACCTTGAAGGTCAGGGCTGCTTTGAGGATCCAGAATGCCCCCCCCCCACTACCTAAACCCCTACAACAACCCTGATTTATTTGTCAGCACATTACAACTGTGCATTTATCTTAGCTGACTAATATGGTTTCAGACAAAGCATATTTTTGTTTATTGCTTGCACTGGAGTCAAGGGAAGGTTGAATATCTACACTGGCCTATGAAACAAGTACTAATTGTTGACCTGAAAGGTTTTCAGTGGTGTATTTTAATACATATTGTTCAGACAAAAGTAATACAAAAAAATCGGAGATAGCCACAAAAACAATGTTTGCAACTACAGGATGGCCCACATACATGCCTCTCATAGTGCTGGGACACTCAGTAGGGGTTGTGGAGCAGTAACATTCAACACACATTTGTCAGTTTACTAAAAAGTCTTGCGCACCTTCGAATAGGTGTAATTTTTTACAGGAGTCACATTGTAGCTTTAGATCTGTTTTGCTGTCAGTGTAGAAGTAGCCTATATCTTGGGTTTCTGCAGCTGTACCCAGTCACACAGAGGGGTCTTAGTAAGTAAACTGCTTTCAAAAATGGTCACAAAAAGGATGAAAATCGATGACAAAGCTATCACTGAAATTCTGGTTGCTGACTCTGACTTGAAATCAGGTCCTGAGACTAGCGATCTAGAAGATGAATTGCAAGAAGAAGAAGAAGAAGAGGAACAATAAGAACATAACATCAGTCTTTAGCAGAAGAAGAACCACAGACTGCAACAGGCGGTGGAGGATTACCAACCTAGGGACTGCCTCAAAGAAGGAGCACAAATTTTCTTCCTGTTGTCAGTCCAGCAAAAGGTGTGACAAAAAGTGAGGCTGCACACATCAACAAAGAGAGCTGTCCACTGTCCGTGTTGATGCTGTTTTTCACATAAATTTTTCAGCTGCAGGTGGAAGAGACCAACTTACACAAACAGCAATGCATGGACACACAAGCTGGACCTAGCCATTGACTATCTGACATTACATTGCTGGACATGATGGCTTTCATTGCCTTAGCTCTGCAGGTGGAAAACGACTTGAGAGATGTGTTACGTGACTATTGGTCTAGAATTTCGACAGCTGCACACTCTGTTTTATGGTGAGACTATGACATGAAACAGATTTCTACACATACTGTGTTTTTTTGCATTTTGTGTGCTATTCACAGAGACCAGACCAAGGTGATGAATATGACTGACTATGGAAACTAAGGACTGTCTTTGACATATTGAATTAGGCTATGCTATATTCTATAACCCCTAGGAGCATTTTGGCAGTGGATGAGATAATTGTAAAATTCAAGGGCAGGGCTATCTTCAGGCAACATACTCCAAAGAAAAGAAAAATTTTTGACATCAAAATTGACAGAGTGTTTTTGATGAGTCAGGGTATGCTTATGACACAAGAGTGTGTTTGATTAAAGACTCACACTTCGCCACTGACGACATGACTGCAATACATGCGGCTGTTAGACATTTGACTTGCAGAGTTGAAGGCTTAGGACACAAAATATTTACGGACAATTTCTTTTCATCACCAAGACTTTTTGATGACTTGGAGAGACATTAAAAAAAATTCACGTAGTAGATTATGGCCCAATAGACTTCGGACCAAAAAAACTGAAATTGACATAAGGGGTGAAGACCAGAGGAGGTTTGACCTCATTAGTTTGGAAGGACAGACAAGAAATTTACATGCTAACAGCAGAAGGAAATATTTGTGATGACAGCAACTGCCCTGGAGGAAACCTCACATCCTGGAATGGTATAACTGGCTTAAGGGTTACGTCGACAGTCTTGATAGTATGGCCAACAGCTGTTTGATGATTCATTGTAATTTCAAGTGGACTGTGAAATTGTTTATCCACCTTCTGGATCTAGCAGTACAGTTGGATTCTGTTCCCTTCATGTGGGGCTAAATATACTCACCAAGATTTCAGACTCCTTCTGGTGAGGAATTTGATCAGAGAAGCTGAAAAAAGCCAAGATCGCCTCACTCCCAGATTGGTTGGAAGACCAAGTGTGGCAGCAACATGTGCAGCTCAAGAGCTGCCATAACCAACACAGATGAGCAAAATCCACCAAACTCTGTTGCCATCCTGGTTTGTCTTGTGGTCAGAGAAGGGGTGCCAGATGTGATGTGGGCCTGTGCGTGGTGCCTTGTTACATGGACTGCCACACCAAAGTAAATTTGTAAATCATCCTTATATTTTGAATAGTGTGGGTCATGATACAATAGTGATCCAAGGTGCTACAGACCTTTTGCAGCAACCAGAATTATGTGAGTAATAAACTAATTACACTACATTTTTTTATAATAGGTGAACATATTTTCCCAAATTAACCAATTCATCAGCAGATTGCTAAATTTTATTTCCCTAAATTTGAAGGAAAAGCCTAGGAGATATGCTTCCCCTCCCAAGAGTAATCATTAAGAATTAAAATTCCCAGGTAAAAATCTTGGCAAGTTGCTGTTGTGCAGAGGAATTTAATTTTGGCATACATCCATCTCACATGTACAGTGTAAATATATAAAATATTTAAAATATCAGCTATAAATATAATGTAAGTACAATAATCCATGTTATTGTATTTATAGCTGCTATTGTGTATATTTTATATTTTATCATTGTACATGTGAGATTGATGTATGAATATTGCATGTCCCTGTGTGTTGACGGGCAATTTATCACTGAAACGTGTGGGAGGGTTCAAGGTTATGTATTACATAAAATTATGTTGTGTGTTTATGTTGGTGTATGTGAATGATTGTGATTATCAGCTGTTTCTGGCACTGCAGCAAATTCTTGTAGCTGCATTTTGAGAGGTGACAGGGAGGCAGAAGCTGTTGTGACATGAGGACTGATAACACAGGACATGGACTGATATAAACAGGAAATAGACAAGCTTGTCCAGTGATATTAGATAGAGTGTCCTTCGGTATCCTAAGCAATAAATAGTGTACTGTAGAGAGATATGTTAACGTAATTTTACTGGTAGAACTACTTGTGAACTGCATTTTGTGTTGCTGTAAGGATGTGTGAAAAAGAGTGTAATGTGTACAGTTATTTTGTAAGTTTTTTTAGTGGCTTAATGTGTGTTTACAGAACCACAATTTATTTCTTGTTTGTGCTGTTTGGATAAACAGCATGGACCCCTCATGTAACCCACACCGCTCAAACTTTCTGACAGATACGAGATCTCGTGCCCACTTTACCCCCTCCCTACCCCATATAAACAGCCCATGTATGTTTTGTATAACTGCTTAATACGTATTTCATGTACAACCTGAAGATGGCCATTATCAATTGCCAAAACATGTAGTTGTACCTTATGTAGAAAATACTTTATGTTCTACCAATAAATATAGTTGTGTTAGAACAGTACACACACTCTACGTTAGGTGTAATAGCAAAATACACAAAGATATGTAATGGTGATGGCTGTACCTAGTTCTGTCATTTTATTTATGAGTTTTGTCTACAGTCTCTGGCATTCTGTTCTGAACTGAATTTTGTTACTTCATTTTAAAATTAAGAAGTTCTGTTCATGTGGTACATTAAGTTGTAGTTAGTAGTACTGTTTGTAATGGTTGACAGGTGCCAGTGCAGCAGCAGATGATGCAAGGCCCAATGCAGTCCACCCTGCAGCAGCAACCATCGCAGCCACTGCCTACAGATGAGCTTGCACACCAGGAACATTTTCAAGATTTGAAGGTTTGTGGTTAATTGTGCAGCAAGCATACTGGATGTTGTCCCTTGTAATATGCATCATCCTGTAGGAGTCAATGTGGGTGTATGTTTTTGTGATTTGTTGACGTTATCCTTAAGTGTATGGCGTTTTAAATCCCAGATTTCTGACTTGCTGTCAGAACACTGTTTTATTTAAATGCCTATTTTGGAATATTATTTTTCCTTTCAGTCACAAAGGATATACATTTAATGGGACATTGTTTTCCTTTTTGTTTGTTTGTTAACTGTGAATGCACAAGAAAAACAACCCTAGAATTTCAGTTTATGTATTGAGACAGTAAGGAAATTTATGGAATTTTTAATACATGCTGCATAATCTCTGTTTTATTTGACACGAAATGCCATTTATTTCATAATTTTATGTTTGTCTGTTTGAATAATGGATTTTTTTCCTTTAAACCTTGCATAAAAATGTAAATTCCAACCATCATTTATAGGTTGAAGTTTGTACAGTTCACCCTAGAACAGGGCACGAAGGCGCAGAGGGGAGTAGAGGTATAGCTCTACTCTTTCTTTAACCTCGACGCTAGATGGGGGTGGGTGGTCAGCACCATGCCCTAGCTGCTTTACCCCTAGGAAAGACCCAGTACCCATTGTATAGGAGGCTGGGTGGGCCGCAGGGCTGGTCTGGATGGTTGTGGAAAATTTCGCCCTCATCAGGATTCAATTCTCAGACTGTCCAGCCTGTAGCGAGTTGCTTTAAAGGTTATACTGACAGAAATTTTTGTTGGTTTTATTTTCAGTGTTAGTTTCAGTGGATCAAATGTTTAACCATTTTAATACAGAACTCTTATGCTAATCAGTTGCTGTAATTTTGCTCATGTATACCAGTCTTCCTAGTGATGTATACTTCACCTTTGTTTCTGTTGAATTAAACATCTTTATATTTCTGTAGGCAGATTAGTAACTTTCTTATGCTTTGTGTGGACAGTGTCATGAGAGTGCCATAATAATGTCTTAAAATAAGTCTTAATTCTATATTGTTTTCTTGATGATGATGATGATGATGACGATGCATAGTAATTTGTCCTATTATGTTGTAGAGTGATTATACAAGTTCACATTCCCAGTACCATTAACTGAGCTCAGTAATTCCAAATTACACTTTCCTGATTCATCTTTCAGATTTGAGTGGCTTGGATTTGAATCCACCTGAGCATTAAGTTCCTTCTTCGGTTTAAATTACATTCACATGCTTGAAGAATATTTATAAAATCAACCATGATTATGTTGTATGAACATGCATTTAGCAGGGTGCTTTGTTTTGAAAGGATATATATATATATATGCAAGCAAAGGAATGAGCAAACACCATAATCATGTAGCCTATGGTCTTTTGTATTATAACATCATGTAGCCTGGCAGGTGGTTATGACTGTTGCAGACACACATACTGCCTCTGCTTGTACCCCGAAGTTGGAGGCAGCAGGTTTCTTTGCAAGGTTGATAACTACCTACAGAACACAGACCAGAAGACCACAATTTAAATTGTTAATGCTGTGAAAACCCCTAATTTCACATCTTAATTTTTGCATGTTGACTGAAAGCTCTTGTATACTTTGCAGACTGCAGTTAATCAACAAGCACAGCAGGCATCTCAGCAACCACAACAGCCTCTTGTGGTAAACCCAAAAACTAAAACGGCTCTTGCAAACATGCTGAGTATACGACTGCAGAGTGGTACTACTGGGGCACCCCACTTGTCCCCACAGCAACCAGGAGCTCAGGTAAACTGTGTGCACCAAGACTTGTGCAGTGGCTCGTTCTTATTTGTAAAAACTGTGGTCACTGTTATATGCTGGTTACATTGGAGAATTGATTGTAAAGGGCAGGTAATGAGTTCAGTTGCTTATTTATTCCTGAATTGTTAACCTTAAGATGTAGTAATTGTGTTATGTAGCTATATGGAGAGAAAAGGTGAAGGATATGTCTGTTTAGAATCATATTCTTGTGTTCGCAATGCAAGAAGTAATGAGGTATGGTCAGAATGTGGGCAAGTGAGGTGCTGTTCTAGGAAGAGTGGAGTAGGAGGAGATTGTTTGATCAGAACAAGGCAGCCTTAACGTTATCAATAGATGGGAGTTTTGTGTGAAGTCTTACTTTGATGTGGGTTTCATTCTTTTATATCTGCTTTGTAACATTGTGTTAGAATTGTTACTACAACTATTTTGTGTTCAAAAGGTGCTGGTTTAGTTCTCACTTTGATTGTCAGCTCTCCTTTGCAAATTTTTTTTTTTGAGTTTCCTCAGGCTTTTTTAAAAATACTGTAACAGTTCCTTACTCTGCCAATTTGATCACTCTCATTTTTCCTCCCACGTAATGCTGTGAAACATATGCAGTAGAGAAAGGACTGTTAAATTAAGTAGGAAACTCAGTTTGGCCCATTATCATTATGGGAGAACTCCCTTTGAGTGTTGTCCATTATTTGATTAAAGGTCATCATGGTGGAATTTAGTTATTCTCCTTATTTAGGTAGAAGGATGTGGTGTAACTGATGCAAAACTGAGTGGCATTAGCTGTGCATATTTTGTGGGGCTGGACAGAAGGTGTGTCATTGAACTGTCTGAGAAGTGCTGCTTTTTTTTCCCAGTCATTCGATTGTAAGAAAATATAGTGCCTATGGAATAATTTTGCGATGTCGTCAGCCACTATTCAGGCAGTTGTTTTGTGCCATACCTGGAAGTAATTTTATAAAGTACATAGTAGCTTCAAAAAGTTTAGGGAATTCGCTGGTATAATTTACAGGACTTGCTACTGTGAATAAAGAAATATACATTGACATCTTTTGATGCCTTAGGGATGCAGTGAGAAGGAAATGTGCCTGAAAAATGGAGAACCAGCTGTTGGTTTCTCCTTCACAATAATGCTCCAGGACACCGGTTGGTTTTGGTCAAGAATTTCTTATCAAAGAATAATATGACAACACTGGAGCATCCCCTGTACTCGGCTGACCTAGCTCCAGCTGACTTCTGCCTGTTCCCTAGACTGAAATCAGCATTGAAGGGATGGTGCTTTTTTTTGCTACTGACATCATTAAGAGCTGAGAAGGCTTTCACAAAATGGTTTCCAGGGATGTTTCCAACATGTTTACAGTCACTGGCAGAAGTGTGTAGTTGCACAAGGGAACTATATTGAAGGAAGTGTAGCTTAAATGATTGCACTGCTTTGTATTTCTCAGAAATAAAGTGATTGTAGGAACATTTTGAAGCTACCATGCATAAGTCTGATTGGTGTGTCATATGTGCAGGGCCCTGTTTTGGTTGGGCAGCCAGTAACTTCACAAGAAGGCAGTGCTGCAGGACAGTTAAGATTAATGACAGCTCAGCATCATGCGCAGCAACATCAGCCACCACCTGGCATCCTTCAGTCTCCAACTCGTCCAGTTAACACTTCACACATTCCACCTGATCAACTTCTCACATATCAGGTACATTACATAGTGAACATCAGATTTACTGTTACGTTTACATATGCACGTACACTTGTATTTTTCCCAAGTGATCATTTTTATGTCTAATTCACATCGTACAGTTTGGCATTTAGTCCAAGAGCAACCGGATGTTTGCCATCAGCTTCCAATTAATCACCTCTTCTTTCATCCAAAGGCACCTTTTGCCTTTTTTACTTTTGCAGCGGATCATTTGTTAACTTATTATTAAACATTCTTTTGTTCCGTTATCATTCCAATAGCAACAGCAACAAAGGCGCACCCTGGGCAACATAACAAATGCTGCAGGCACCGCCAGTGGTGGAAGCTCTCCAGTTAGGCCTCCTGGTATGGTGGTGGCTAATGCTGGGGTACCCCCTGTTGGTGGAGTTCTGCAGCAACAGTCACCGCTGGTAGGTGCCGTGGTGGGGACACCTGGTGTAGGTGCAGCTGTGGCCAAGTCTCCTTACAGTCAGACTGCTGCAACAGCTGCCAGGGTTGCTGCAGCATTAGCGAAATCAGCGCAGAGTGTGGGTCAGGTCCAGCAGCAGCCAAGAGCCCAGTTTTATGGCCATAACCCCAACATGAAATGTGAGTACACTGGCTGTTGTCACTGATTATTGTAGTTGACTTGTTCTTGCATATACCTGTATTATTAACCTTTTTTATTATTATGTTATTCGTGCCATAGTCTCTTGCAGTGGGGTAATAGGAGTCTACCACTTTTTAAATGTTGTTATGTAAGTGTTCAAATTCTAGAAGTTGTGCTTGGTTTTTTTTTTAAGTTTTGGTAATGGTTTTAATTTTGTGATGTGGAATTTAATTAGAATGGATGCATTTTACTCATGCAGTTTATGATGTGAAGTACTTATTCAGATTTTGCATTTATAAGTAAAACACAGTCCAAGTTGTGATTATAAAATAACTTACATCTGAAGACATATAGATGTTTATTGAAGACATTCCTAATGAACTGCTGTATGGTTTGTCTTGCTGTGGTTATTTTAGTGTTAGTAAAATGATTATGTAACATTGTGTGAATCGTGGCTGTTATCGGTGGATGTGCGGTTTAAGGCATGGGTCTGTGGCCGCTCACTTGATGGGATTATAGTTTGAATCCCACCAGGGGCATGGATGTTTGATTCTTGGAAGTGTTGTGTGTTATCAGGTAGAGGCCTCTGCACTTGGCTGATCCCTTGTCCAGAGCAGACCTATTGAATGTATGTGTTTCATTGAATGTGATCAAGTGCAACAGTAACCCTTGACACCTACAATGAGTAGCTACAGAGAGGTCAGACTAAGAATGAAAGAAAGAAAGAAGGAATGAATGAAAGAAGTGTCAGCTGAGATTGTGTTTTGTTCTCGGTAACATTTCTAAGGAATGAATGAATGAATGAATGAATGAATGAACAAACGAACGAATGAATGGTCATCCACAGTTTTCTTTGCTTTGCTGCAAAATCATGACATGCAGTGTTTCAATAACATGTAAGTTACCAACTTATTAGAAGCATACATGCATATGTACATACCTACAAAATACAGACATGCATTCATACTTATGTACATACATACTTACGTACTTACTCCATGGTGCAGAGTCCTTCTTGAGAAGCTAACTGGTTTGCAGCTAGTCAAGAGATTTCCCGCATTTCACGGAACCCAAAGGCTCATTACCGCACTCACAAGTGTCTGCCAGCTGTCCCTATCGTGGGCCAGCCCAATCCAGTCTATATACCCACATCCCACCTCCTGGAGATCCATCCTAATATTATCCACCCATCTACGCCTAGGTCTCCCCAGTGGTCTCTTTCCCTCCGGTTTCCCCACCAAG
>Ga0136643_10009699_pt1 | contig 14182 bp, 14 predicted proteins | sample TergutLab28metaG_FD_96883 | JGI IMG/M metagenome (GOLD analysis project Ga0136643, IMG submission 96883) | Labiotermes labralis P1 segment gut microbial communities from Petit-Saut dam, French Guiana - Lab288 P1 (version 3) (version 3) | ecosystem: Host-associated > Arthropoda: Insects >... | reverse complement strand
TGTAAGTGCGGTAACGTATTCAGCTGAGCAGTACTAATTGACCGAGGGCTTGTCCTTACTATTTCTATCTTTTCTTCTATATCTTTCTTCTTCCTTATTTTGTTTTCGTGACTTCCGTTTGTCCACTTTTAACATCACACCATACAAACACCCCCCTGTGTATTGCTCAGGGGGGTGTTTGTTTTACCTATCTATCGTATATTGCATTAAATTATGCAGATTAACGTTTTATAAAACTCTTAACTTGGTTTATAGACTATCTCCAAAATCTTTGCGAAATTGCTCGATTAATTCATGTGTCCAATTCCCAATCGGCTTCAAGCGTCCGAAAAAGAAACGAAGCACTTTTGGTTCTTCAGTAAACTCAAGCCCGCCGATTAGGTGACGATTGTTAAATAACCATGCAATGCGGTCAGCTGTGTATTTTACTTGTGACAATGTAAACACACGTTTTGGAACGGCAAGCCGTAGTAATTCCATTTCCGAAAATTGTTCGCTTCCATCGTCATTGCGTTGTTCACTCATCGTACCACGTTCCATTCCCCTTACGCCACTTGCAATGAATGTAGCCGCAGCCAATGCCCCTGCGCGGTATTGTGTTTGTGGGATATGAGAACAGAATTGAGTTGCATCCACATGACAGCCAAGACCACCTGGAGGGGTCACAACAGGAATCCCTTTTGACAATAATTCATTACATAACGCTTCTACAAAAATTGGTGTTTGGCTGATTACATCAATATCAAGTGTTTCCTGCATACCAACTGTCATCGCTTCCATTTCGCGCACTGACATACCGCCATAAGTTAGGAAGCCTTCAAAAAGCGGCACAAGCTCACGCATTTTTAGAAATAACTTTTCATCAGACAAAAGCATGCCACCGCCGCGAGCCGAGCCTAACTTACGGGCTGAGAAATAAACTACATCCATGAGAGAAGCTATTTCGCGTGTGATTTCCTTAATATCAATATTTTTGTATTTTTTGTCTCGTACTTTAATGAAGTACAGATTATCACTTAAAAGGCTTGCATCATACACAAGAGGTATTCCGTTTTCTCGGCATATTCGTGATACTTCACGCATATTACTCATGGATACAGGTTGGCCGCCAACAAGATTAGTACCTGCCTCAATTCGCATAAATGCAATTTTTTCTTTTCCAAGTCGTGTTATCGCCTCATTCAGTTTGCAGATGTCAACATCACCTTTAAACAGCGCATTGCTTTGGATTTTTAACCCTTCATCACTGATGATTTCCTCAACATTACCACCCATCAAAGTGATGTGTGCTTTAGTCGTGGTAAAGTGAAAATTCATCAATGCGGTTGTTCCCGGCTTTACCATAGTTTGTGCAATAATATTTTCACATGCGCGCCCTTGATGCGTGGGCAAAAAATACTTCATACCGAAGATGTCTTGCAGAGTGGATTCTAAGCGATAGAATGTTTCCGACCCTGCGTAGCTGTCGTCAGCCTGCATCATAGCGGCGTATTGGTTTTCGCTCATTGCATTCACCCCACTGTCGGTAAGCATATCGAGGAAGACATCTCGGTTTTTCAACAAAAAAGTGTTGAATCCAGCTTCTTTCATACATTGCAAGCGTTTCTCGATAGGCAACAGATTGATTTTTTGCACCATACGTACTTTGTGCATTTCGAGTGGTATGTTTTCTCCTGATAGGAATGTTACGTTGGACATAGCAATTCTCCTTTTTTACTTTTTTCTTGCTCAAAATAAAAGTCCCTGAGCAAGTTAGGACTTGCTCAGGGACGAGAAAATACAATATTCCCGCGGTACCACCCTGATTACGGCATAAATAGCTGTCACTCATCGGAATCAAACAATCCCTGCCCTTATGACGGTGGGCTTTCCGTATGTTCCTACGTAACTACTTATTTCAGAACATCAGCTCAGAAGTGTATTTACATATCCGTCAGCACCTGCTTTCACCAACCGCAGTATCTCTAATCGCCGACATTTACATCGGACATGCTGAGTGAGGATATCTTTCTCTCCGTCATAGCCTTTAATGCTAATCATAATATCATAATCATTTAACAATGTCAATATTTTTTGCAATTTGTACACGGCAAACGCATGAAGGGTTTGCCCTTCGCCGAAATCAGAATTTTGGCGAGGAACTTTAAGTAAGTTTGTACGAAATTTTGCAAACTAATATGGAAAAAATATGCGAATTGCGATTTATCCAGCATGACTTAGGTAGTTGCGGTTTTTTGCAAGGCGTTTTCAATGTTTTAAGGTAACTGAGATATCTTTAAGTTGAACAAATGTTATAAAGACCCTCTTACGCCCTCACTCTTATTTAACTAAATCATATATCCGCATAATAGTAACAATACTCTGTTCCCTTGTATATTCGCTATTGGGTGAAAATATATTTTCACCGATTCCACTCATGATGCCAAGTAAAGTTATATCCCGGACAGCGTCATACGCCCAGTCTGATATGGTTTCCATATCGGCATAAAGGATTTTGGGCTGGGCGTCTATAGATGCTATCTGCTCAAATTTTGCGGCTAAATCTGACTGCGGCAGTTCATCTGTCAGTAAACGAGCAAGGCGGGCAAGGATAACAGCAGCCTGCTCTCTTGTTAATTTACCTTCCGGATTGAAGTTGCCATCTCCAACGCCTGTTACTACTCCCAAGCTGCCCATTTTTTGCACATTAATATCTGTCGTGTCATTGAAGGTCATATGGTAAGGGATTTCCCTGGCTGTTACCATTTCGTAAAGGGCAGCTGCAAGAGCGGTAAATTCGGCGCGGGTGATGGGGGAAGTGTAGCTGCCGATTAACTGCGGCGGGGCAATACTGACAATTATTGCTTCGTTTATAATATCTGCTGCCCAACCGGATGGAGACTCAAATGTTTCAAATGGATGGTTTTCCTCTCCTACCGCTATAATAAACCAATCATCGGGTCCTTCTTGTCTGTACACTATATATACACCCGATTCGAGAACAAAAGTTGTGCCTACAGGCATTGGTATGAATATCGGCTGCCCTTCGGAGTCGGTCGAAAGCGCAAACCGGCTGCCTCTTATAGGCTCCATGCTCTCTCTTGCCTGCCAGCCGGCTGTGCCTAAGAAAGAGCCAAAATTATCATAGGAAAGCCCCGGCACAAGAAAAACCTCGGCACTGACAGCCTCCATCACTTCAAGAGTGGCAGGAGCGGTCGCAAACCAATACATTACGCCATTACTGCTGACTTCTTCGGAAATCCGTTCCATATAAAAATTCAGCCATAATCTTCTAAAGACATCTACATAGAAATATGGTTCGGGAGGTTCAACAAGCTCACGTGAAGGTCGGAAACTTATGGTTAATTGTTCCTCTTGTGTGAGGGCGTTGAACCATTCAAACCAATCTTCAGTTGAAAGCACGTTATTATTATCTGTGACGTTAGAGATTTCCAACAATTGAGCATAGGCTATATTTGATGGAAATAACACAATAATAGATAAGAACAATGCCGCTATGAATATCCCTAAAAAATAATGCTTGCTCATAAGAAATCCTCCAAATTTTTGTTTTATAGGCACTACATTACCGCGTCAAATTAAAATTAGTGAACAACCACTCTCCATCTATGAGTTCGTAAACAAAATCATAGACTTCGGTATCAACTACCCTTGAAAGAGTATCTATATCAAGTACATCAACGCTTACACGGTAAATTATCCTTTGGTCGCTTTCTCTTATAATTTCGTGAACTTCATCGCCTTTGGTTAGGTCGCCGCCGCGGTCTCCCCCCATAGTATGTAAAGCTCCATCAAAGTCACGATACATTTGATGAGGTAAAAAAGCATTAAATAACTCATTTACTATATCCGGGACAAAAATACTATAAAGATGGGCTTCCAAATCTGCCAAGGTGCTTATATTATCATGTATTACCCTCATATATACATTGCCGTTTTCGTCTGTTACTTGATTCTCCCAGTCAGCAGGCATTGTGGATTTATTAAACCATGTGAAAGCTTCAACAGCTCTTTGGTAAGCTGCCTCTATTTCTGTATCTGCCGACACTTGAATATAAGAAACCGGGGATGTTGTTTCCTGGTTACAAGCTGTGAGTGAAAATAACACAGTCATAACTAAAGCTAAAGCATATTTTTTCATAAAATTCTCCTTATGCTTCCATAATAATTTTTGTATCACATATTTGAATGGAAGGTTCCCTATGAGATATTACAATAATAGTTTTATCTTTGTCAATGCTTTTGGCAGGCAGTATGCATTTCACTTAACAGCATTCGGCAATATCTCATAATACATAGCAAATATAAGTAAATCCTTTATTCTCATATTCCGCATATGATTAGAAGCGCGCGGTTACAAGAACAGTCCATTTGGCATGGCATAACATTACAGTGTGTGTCAAACGCGCAAAGCGTCTAAACACTTGCCATCCTTGTAAAGAGGCTTGTATGCCGGTGGCAGCTTTTGCCGCGCTGTCTCTATAGAAAACATTTTTACTCACTGCAGATATGCATAATCCGCTCAGCCGCAAAATATACTGGAATAGACTATTTTCAGCATATACTAAGCACTGATTAAAACCAATTTTTTTTACGGCTAAAATCACCTCTAAACGCCTTTGCTTCGGCGTTTTGGGACACCGTTCAAACTTTTGGTTTTAATCTGGAGTTAGTATTATAAGGAGGTATAGCATGACAAATGAACTGGTTAAGCAAAAGTTAGTTCTAGACCAGAGTGTGGGCACAGAGCTTACACAAATATTACTGGAAGGTGATATAATAGTTCCAGACATAAAGCCTGATATGGCAATAATGCTTCAGGCTGACGCGAAGCTTGCTATTGAGCGAACAGAAATTTTGGCTGATCGGGTCAACTTCGTAGGCAAGCTCTACATACAAGTATTATATTTAGCCAGGGGCGAGGAAAAGCGGGTACACAGCATTTCTCTAAGCTCACCCGTCGATGATTTTATAAACATTGACGGAATTGCATCTGATATGTGGGTTGATATTAAGCCTGATATTGCAACTTTGGATTTTCGCATGATAAACGATAGAAAAATCAATTATAAAGCTATAGTTGAGGTAAGTGTTAAAGCCGAGACCACTCAAGTTTTCGAGGTTGTGGTGGATATAGCGGATCTGCCCTCAAATCAGCAGCTTAAAAACAATCTAACTTTGAACAAGTCTGTGACCAATAAAGCCGATAGGTTTGTAATTAAGGATAATATTGCAACGCCTCAGGGCAAAGCAAATATCCGTGAAATACTTCAAACCAATATCGAAGTAGGCAACCAGGATGTAAGGGTGCAAAATGGAAAAGTTAATATTTTCGGAGATTTACTTGTGACAACACTGTACAAGGGTGAAAACGACGAAAATATTATCGAGTTTATGGAGCATGAGATTCCGTTTAACGGAAATATTGAAATTGCTGAATGTAGGGAGGATATGTTTGCCGATTGCATATTCAGCCTTTCAGACCAGCATGTGCAAATAAAACCGGATGAGGATGGGGAAGACAGGCTCGTTGAAATTGAGGTTGCTGTAAGTGTAAATTGTAAGGTAAGTGCCACTATAAGTATTGAGGTTTTAGAAGATGCTCATATGATAAATAAGCAGCTTGATATGGCCAGAACCCTTGTAAAATACAACAAACTCATAAGCCGCAATAAAAATCAGTCTACGATAAAAGAAGTTATATCCCTTGCCGAAAATTGTCCGGATATATTACAAATTTTTAGGGTCAAAGGCAAAGTATCCACAGATGATGTAAAGATTTTAAGCGATAAGGTAGTTGTGGAAGGGGCTATTGAGACTGACATACTCTATATAGCCGAAAGCGATGATACCCCGCTATACAGTCATAAAGCTATGATACCTTTCAGGCAAATTATTGAGATGAAAGGTGCGACAGCAGATATGTTTGTAAATTTGACCGCTTCTGTAGATCATGTTGGCTTTAATATGCTTTCAGACAGGGAGGTTGAGCTTAGGTTTTTAATAAGTTTTAACGCCAGCGTATCTAAGGGCATGGAAGCTTCAATGGTAAGTGATATAGTATTTAACGATATGGAGAGATATGTCCTTGATTCTATGCCTGGTATTATACTGTATGTGGTCCAAAATGGAGATAGTCTTTGGAAAATTGCCAAAGATTACAATACTAGTATTGACGAAATCTCGGCCATAAACGAAATTGAAAATCCTGATAAAATTTTTCCGGGACAAAAGCTTTTGATACTTAAAAAAGCTGCTATGGAGTAAAAAACCATTAAAGTGCGCGGTTCGCTTGTGAGCCGCGCATTTGACTTTTTGGGTTGATTAGCAGATAACCTTACGTGATATGCGACTTCCCAGTTTTACAATGACCCATACAATAAATTCTAAAAAAATCAGATATATACATGCAAAAATCAATACTAACAGAAATGGAGGCGTTAAGCTAATGAAGCCGCCGCCCCACCGATTAGGGAGCATAAAATAGCTTATTGAAAATATTAGGACAAACGCTGCTTTACTAAGGAGCCAGTACCGGAATTTATCGAAACCCATTGACATGGTGAAACCAATTATCAGCAGTGTCACAACACTGGGGATCCAGCTGTGATAAGCTGATAGACCTACATGAGCCCCGCCGTATACTATAAGTATTATAATCTGGGGCAAGAGAAATATTGTTGATACGCCCCAATTTTTTTTAGGCACCGGTGTTTTGCATAATTGCTTTCGATACAAGTGCATAATAAGCAAAAACCAACCTAAAGATATGGTAAAAGCAACGAAAACATAATTATTTGTAATATTAAAAGGGTGCGTATACCAAGTGTCACTACGAAAGCTAAGTTGCTGCAATACAAATAATAAAAAACAGGCAAGAAATTGTACTATCATGGGTATGATAATGTTAGCTTTTGAATTTTTCCAAATATTAATATCTGTTTCTGCCAATTTGATGCTCAATTGCTATCCACCTCTTCAAAAATTATACAATCCAGTATAGCATAGTGCCGTAGTACCTGCAAGCACAATCGTTTGCCCTGAGGGGTTGCACACCACTGTTTAAACTCATCCAATAAAACTTATTTTTTGATTACAACCCGGCATCGTCTCTGTTTACAATTCAATTCATAAACTTTACATTATTTGTATTGGAATTTTTGGAATTGATGTGTTATACTATATAAAACTTTACAATTCAACACAGCAAAAAGGAGGTAATTGTAATGAAATTAGTCATGGCTATAATACATGATGAGGATGCTTTTCATATTATGGACGTCCTTAATGAAAAAGGATATTCAGTAACCAAATTAGCTACTACAGGGGGCTTTTTAAGGGCCGGTAATACGACCCTTATTTGCGGTGTTCAAGATGATAAGCTTGAAGATTTGGTTTCCATTATAGAGAAGAAATGTAAAGGACGCAGGCAGATAACTTCTATCAACTCTTCTCATATGAGTGCTACGGAGAGCTATGTACCTTATCCTGTTGAGGTTACAGTGGGCGGGGCTACTATATTCGTTCTTAATGTAGAAGAGTTTAGAAAAGTTTAATACAAGCCGATATAAGATACAGTGAGTAATACTGTATAGAGCGAGGAGCATAATTATATGGACATTCGCGTATCGGAAATTTTGGGCGCACATTTAAATCCGGCTGCGGCAAAAATTAAGGACAGACCCCCTCATGAGGATTTTAGTTTTACTTTGAGTAAACTTAGTGAGGAAGGGCTTGTTAGACGGCTTTCCGGGCTTATTGATGAAATTTCTCTCCAGGGAGATAAACTTTCTAAGCATATGGATATAAACGACCTTAAAGAGTATAAAAGCTTAATAGGGGAGTTTATTAATGAAGTTGTTACTAACTCCCATGAGTTTTCGAGGGATAATTTCCTTGACAGGCGCGGCAGGCACAGGGTTTTCGGCATTGTGCGTCAAGTCAATCAAGCAGTGGATGAGCTTGGGCAGGAGCTTTTAAAAAGTCAGAAGGATAATTTAGCAATATTGGAGAAAACTGGCATGATTCGGGGGCTTTTGCTCGATATTTTAATATAGAGAATCAACGTATAAACGGATGCATAACTTTTCAGATATTTGTGGACATGAAGCTATTATATTGAGCCTTCAAAAATCCCTTGGGTTAGGAAATCACTCTCACGCCTATATATTTGACGGGATAGAGGGCGTTGGCAAAGGATTACTAGCTGGGGTATTTGCTAAGGCTTTGCAATGTGAAGAAAACTACAAGCCTTGTAATGAATGTATTTCATGCAAGGCTTTTGGTGCGTCTAACCATCCGGATATTATATATGTAGCACCTAAAGGTACCTCCTCTTTAGGTGTGGATGATATTAGAGAGCAGATAAATCAGGCAGCCCATATAAGACCTTACAAATATAAATACAAAATTTTTATACTGGACAATGCAGATAAAATGACCCCTCAGGCTCAGAATGCGTTGTTAAAAACATTGGAAGAGCCGCCTTCTTACGCGGTTTTTTTGCTTGTATCGGAAAATTTTCATAATTTTTTGCCTACAATAATATCAAGATGTGTTATTTTGCGGCTTAAGCCCATTAATATTAAAAAAGTTGAAGCTTATTTAGCTGATTTAGGCTATGGTTTTTCGGATGCCCATCCGGCGGCTGTAGTAAGCAGCGGCAGTATTGGAGCTGCCCTTATGCTTGTAAATGATGAAAATTTTAAAGAAGACCGAAAAGAAATTGGAGATATACTAAATAGCTTGCCTGATTCGAATTTATGGGATATACTTTTATTGGCAAAGAAACTTGAGAAATTTAAGGATAATTCAGTGCGTATGCTTAATTTTATGCATTCATGGTATAGGGATGCACTGGTGCATAAAGCTACAGGTGAGACAGACTATTTTATACAGACAGATTTATCGGATAATATAAAATTATTTAGTGACCAAATGTCTTTTAAAAAGCTGGTTTGCGGCGTAGATTCGATTTTGGGTGCCGGTTATAGTCTTAAATCAAATGGGAATTATTTACTTACAATGGAAGTCATGTTAATGAAAATGGCTGGGTTTTAAGGAGTGTTATAAATGATAGAAGTAGTAGGTGTTAGATTTAAGCAAGTAGGCAAGATATATTATTTCGATCCGGACGGCGAAAATATTACCCAGGGTCAAAATGTTATAGTTGAGACCAGCCGGGGGGTAGAGTACGGCATGGTTGAGATAGCGAACCGAAAAGTGCCGGATGAGGAAGTGGTGATGCCTCTTAAAAAGGTTATGCGGATAGCCACCCATGGGGATGCGCTCCAGCTTGCTAAAAATAAAGAGAGAGAGAAAGAAGCATTTGTAATATGCCAAAAAAAGGTAGAAGAGCATAGCCTTGATATGAACCTTGTGGATACGGAACTTACCTTTGACTGTAATAAAATTATTTTTTATTTTACATCGGAAGGGCGAGTTGATTTTAGGGAGCTTGTAAGAGATCTTGCCGGCGTATTTCGTATGCGTATTGAGCTTAGGCAAATTGGCGTTAGGGATGAGGCTAAGCTTTTAAACGGCATGGGAATTTGTGGAAGAAGCCTATGCTGTGCTTCATTTTTAGGGGATTTTCAGCCGGTGTCGATTAAAATGGCTAAGGAACAGAATTTATCGCTTAATCCTACTAAAATATCAGGGGTTTGCGGCAGGCTCATGTGCTGTTTGAAATATGAGGAGGAGACTTATGAGGCAATAAATAAGACTTTACCTCATGAAGGGGATATTGTAAAAACTCCTGACGGAACGGGGGAAGTTCTTTCTGTATCTATACTTAGAGGTATTATAAAAGTCGCCGTCAGAAAAAAAGATACGGATATACCTAATATAGGATTTTATAAGGCTACGGAACTTAAGATTATCAACCGCAAAAAAAGCAAAGATACAGAACCTAGCGATAACAGCCCTGAGCTTAAGGAAATTTTAGATGGACAAGGTTAAAATTAATGATAACGAGCGGTTGGATGATTTGCATAGAAGTGGTTATATGATAATCCAAAACCCTAAGTATTTTTGTTTTGGTATCGATGCTGTACTTTTAAGCGGGTTTGCTACGGTTAATAAAGATGAGACAGTTTTGGATTTAGGTACAGGCAGCGGTGTAATTCCTATACTTCTAAGTGCCAAGACAGAGGCTAAGCATTTATCAGGTATTGAAATCCAAGAAGATAGTGCTAATATGGCTGCGAGAAGTGTTGAATATAACGCTCTTGGCAATAAAATTGCTATCATTCATGGTGATGTAAAAGAGATTAAAACTCTTGTGAAGCCGCATTCTTTCGAGGTTGTAACGGCAAATCCTCCTTATATGGAGGCTGGCAGTGGTTTGCTTGGCGCATATTCCTCAAAAGCTATAGCTCGCCATGAGGTTTTACTTAGCTTAGATGATGTAATTTATGCTGCATCTTATTCTCTTAAGTGGAGAGGGCGCTTTTATATGGTTCACAGACCTTCACGGCTTACGGATATAATCTGCACTTTAAGAAAGCATAAGTTAGAACCGAAACAGATGCGCTTTGTGCAGCCATATGGGGATAAAGAGCCTAATTTAGTGCTGATAGAAGCACTTTACGGCGGCGGCAAAGAACTTAAAGTTATGCCTCCTCTTGTAATATATGATTCGGAAGGTAATTACACTAAGGAGTGTTGTGAAATTTATTATGGATAAAGGAACCCTCTACATCTGCGGCACGCCCATAGGGAATTTGGAAGATATTACCATTCGCCAGCTTAATATATTTAAGCTGGTTGATTTTATTGCCTGTGAAGATACAAGACATACATTGAAACTTTTGAACAGATACGAGATAAAGGCGAAGCTTATTAGTTTTCATGAACATAATTATAAGAAAAAAAGCGATGAGATAGTCAGGCTTCTTTTAGAAGGGAAGAATATCGCTTTGGTGAGTGATGCAGGTATGCCAATTATATCAGACCCTGGGGATGGAATAGTACCAAGATGCAGGGAAGAAGGCATAAAATGTACCACGGTGCCAGGTCCTACGGCACTTATAAGCGGATTTATTTTATCAGGTATAAGCAGCGAGGGCTTTATTTTTGGCGGCTTTTTTCCGAAGGGTTCAAAGGGGCAAAAGAAGGAGATAGATAGGCTTAAGCATGAAAGTAGAGCTTCAATTTATTACGAGGCCCCCCATAGGTTGAAAAAGACCCTAAGCTTTCTTGAAAAAAACTTAGGTGCCCAGCACCATGCTGCTGTAGTTCGCGAAATTACTAAGGTTTATGAGGAGAGTATATATGATACCTTAGGAGAGCTTGTAGAGTATTTTGATAAAAATGAGCCGCGAGGTGAGATTGTAATTGTGCTGGAAGGCGTATCGGAAAGCATAATTTTAGATGTATATAAAGATATTTCTATCAAAGAACATATGGAGATATATTTGGAGAAAGGGCTTGACAGCAAGGACGCCATGAAATCTGTGGCAAAGGATAGAGGAGTGTCAAAACGTGAGATATATGCTATCCTACAAAAAGATAAATAGGAATCCTCTCCATTTTTGTACAAATTTTCAGGAAGAATCAGCCGATATGATTATAAGGGTATTTGTATATAGGGGAAGGGGCAGTATACATGGATGTAAACTTACTTGGTCTTGGCAGGAGAAATCCGCAGGGTTTATCAAACTTATTTGGCAATGAATCGGCTGCGGTGGAAAAATTTAACACAAAAGCACAGATAATGGAGCTTTTAGATTATTTTGAAAGCTGGCTGAAAAATAATGAAATACATTTTGATGAAAGAGAATTTGATAGGATGCGCTCATTTCTTGAAGAGTTGGCAAAAGTGAGCGAAGCCAACAGGAAAGCCAGGGAGCAGCTGGAGAGAGATATCATTCAGATGAAAAAGCGTCTTGTACAGGGGATGCTTGATATGATTCGGGGGCTTAATTCCAGGATGTTTACAAAAGACAGTTGGAGAAGGGCTATGCGTGATGTTGAAAAAGGGGCAAGGATGTATTCGGGGAACCTTGAGCCTACCCGTAGACAGTTAGACACGGTGCTGCGGTATTTAAGATCGGCAATAGGAAAGCTCGAACCGGCCAGGGGGGACTCGGCAAGAGGGAGAAATAGAGACAGAGAAGGCGCTCTTTCCAGGCTTAAGAGAGCCGGTGAAGAAGGCGAAAATGAGTTGGAAAAATTGGGGATAAAGACATCTGCCCCCGGCTCTAATATTGATGTTGCCGTAGGGGGCGAAGTGGATGTTGCGGCAAGCTCTGTAGTTGTTGAGTCGGTTTAGTCCTTGGCACGATACAATTCATTTTTCCAATTCTCAATATGTGCTTTTATAGCAGCAAAGCTTTGCTCGCTCATAGTATGTTCCATTTTACAAGCATCAGCTACAGCAGTATTGTTATCCACACCTAAGAAAATAAGCCAGTCCGAGATGAGCATATGCCGCTCATACATGGATTTGGCTATTTTTTGACCACTTTCTGTGAGCGTTATATACCCATCAGTACCTACACTTATATAGCCCTTTTCGCCTAACTTTTTCATAGCAACACTTACACTGGGCTTAGAATATTCAAGCTCTGTGGCTATGTCAATGCTGCGGACAGGCGCACCTGAGAGGCTAAGGATAAATATAGTTTCTAAATAATTTTCTGCCGATTCTTGTAATTTCAAAGCTTTACCTCCATATAGGGTTATAAATATCTCAAATAAATAAACTTATTTAGACTGTTTGAAAGTTAAATTAACTATACTAACAGAATTATACCATAGATTTAAATTTAAAGCAATATTTTACCAGGGCAGACGTATGAAAAAATAATTGCTAAGATTTGTAATCTTTTCATCGCAGATTTGTTCCTCGCTGAAGGGCAAACGCTTCATGCGTTTGCCTTGAATATTTTACTGTCGATACTTGACAAAATTTGTTTACTGTGATAGTATTACGGATAGAATTGTTAGTTACAACTAACATAAATGCAAATTTGCACGGGAGGAGATATTATGGAAATATTGGCATTAACTGCACTTGCCGGAATAGTTGGTATGGGGCTTGGTGGTTTAGTTTCAGGGTTGCTGGGCAATGTTTCACCGAAGGTAATGTGCTGGATGCTTAGCTTTGCTGGAGGAGTTATGGTTTCAGTAGTGTGTTTTGAGCTTATACCTGAGAGTGTTGAGCTTGGAGGCATGAATATGGCTATGCTTGGCTTGATTATTGGGGTTTTAATTGTTCTTTTTCTAAATCAGATTGTGGATAAGTTTACCATAAACGACAGAGACAGCTTTGAGAAACATATGACCAAAGCCGGTCTTTATCATGAGAATAAGCTTATTGCAAATCCGGCTCTTTTGCGTTCAGGGATTATAATGCTGATTGCAATAGGGCTCCATAATTTGCCTGAAGGCATGGCAATCGGCGCAGCAGGTGTTCATGATATGCAGCTTGGTATGATGCTTGCATTCATAATTATGCTTCACTGTATACCGGAAGGGATGGCTGTGGCGTCGCCTTTAATCGCCGGAGGGGTAAGTAAGAAAAAAGCCGTAACACTTACGGCTCTATCCGGTGCGCCTACTATATTAGGCGGTGCTATAGGTATGTTTATCGGCAGTATTTCTGATGGGGCACTGGCTCTTGCCCTTGCAAGTGCCGGTGGTGCTATGCTTTATGTTGTTTTTGGTGAGATATTGCCTCAATCTACTATTCAAGCGAAAAGCAGATTTACATCTCTTGCTGCCTTATTGGGTATTTTGGTAGGGCTTTTAATTACTTCGATTCATTATTAATTATTTCGATGACCATGACCAAAAGCAATGTTCTTTTTGCGGCTATGGGTCTTCGAGTTTTGAGGATGGAAATTTTGAAACCGCCGTGAAAGAGGACGCAGCCTTACCGCAGTAAGGCAAGGACAATGACAAAGGCGGGGCTATAGTGAAATTACTTCAAAATGGTAACAGAAAAACGCAGGTATTTTTTTGTAGATTGAGGAAACGGGTTCCCGGCATACCCAAAGGTATGGGGGGGTTCCTGAGCCGCCATAGCGGGCGGCGCGCACGCGCCGATGACCGTTGTAAGCGGTCGCTCTCCCTTTGACGATAAGATACCAAAAAATAACAAGTTTTTGTTACTGTTTTGAGGTTATTTTACTATATAATTCCACCGCAAAACCGCTCATTGTTCGACTCTCCTTGA
>Ga0136643_10009696_pt1 | contig 14182 bp, 13 predicted proteins | sample TergutLab28metaG_FD_96883 | JGI IMG/M metagenome (GOLD analysis project Ga0136643, IMG submission 96883) | Labiotermes labralis P1 segment gut microbial communities from Petit-Saut dam, French Guiana - Lab288 P1 (version 3) (version 3) | ecosystem: Host-associated > Arthropoda: Insects >... | reverse complement strand
TTTATTAATTTGAAATGTTTTTCACAATGGGGTGTGGTTTTAAACGTTTTTGGGGGGCCCTTGGGATTTCGGGGGGGGGGGGGGATTTGAACCCCCCCTCGGTTCGGTACGCCACTGCAGTAGTGTGTACCACTTTAATATTAGTGAAAGATCTAATATATATGTATATATATATATATATTAGATTAAATAAGGTGATTTCAGCCTGATTAGAATTTAAAGACGACATTTCTGTGCCTGCTGCCGTTCAAACTCTTCTGCATTCCAGCTGCTACCCTGTCTGGCAGTTCCATTAACCTTAAAATGAAAAATTTAGTTAACATATGCATAAAACCTTGACTGATTGTTACCTTTGTTTTATTAGCCGGAAGACAGAACAAATTGCGAAAGAAGTATAATTAACACGAAAAGGGCGATTCGTTTCTCTCTGCGGCGTTTGTTCGAAACGTTGCCCTCTGATAGTTGGCGAATTAAGCTTGACGTGCGGGCAGAAACACATATACGTCTTTGTGTAGCGTCCGCTGTTACTCGATTTTAACCAGAGCTGTAATGTTTCGATACTAATAACCCTCACCACTATCCAGTTCCGTGAAAATCTGTTCAGCGGTTCTTGACATGTTATATGGGACAGACGGACGGGCGAAAAACACAGAGATGCTGCAAGGCAAATACACTCGTTTTTGCACATCTTCATTTCGAACTCGCCAGAAGAATTAAAATGAAACTGGCTTTCGTGTTTTATCATATGTTCCTATAAATATACTAAAAGGAGTCCTTTGTGGGGTTCAGTCTGACAGTGAAAACATTACCTTCTAGCTTATGAGCTACCTAAGTGCTACCAAAAAGATTAAACATTGAAAACGTAAGTGAATTAAATTGTCTTATCTGTTTTTTCATGTGACCAAGTAAAAGAATCAGACAAGAGGTGATACAATATTCAGTTTGAAACAGAATGCCATATTCAGTTTCTGGTCTTCTGGGTTATGACACTGTGCAATCTTGTAGGTGGTTATGAAGGTTTTGGAGGAAACAGCTCCCACCATCCTCAGTCAGAGAGGTTTTTCCAATATGTTGATGACCACCTAAAAGATAGAGCAATGTCAAATTCCCGAAAAAACACCCTAAACTTAACCATCATGCAAACCACAAATCTCGAAATAAACTATACAAGGACAGATGTATGTCATACACACATCAAACAATTAATACGTTTTCTGGTGAACCCTTAAAAATAAATGTACAAAACAGAATCAGTACTGAATATGAATAGGCGTTTTCTTTCATTATTCCTTAAGTTTATGTAAAATGTGGTACTCTGAATGGTAATTTAATTACCATCAACTGGAAAATTAAAGTTTTTAAGGGTGGTCTACTGTAAGTGTCCTATAAATGTTCATTACACAAAATTTGTTCTTACTTATTAGGGTAATAATATGCACTGATATGGTATCTCTACCTGGACTCTTCACCTAGCTTGTGGGTTGTTGCAAAAAGAGATTAACTGGAAGCAATAATCACATTTGTTTACATGCAGGTTTTGGAGATGCGATAAATTGTGAGGAAAGCTGGAGGGCGTGTTGCTCATACATCGATGAACAGTTCCGCCAGTACTTCACAGACGAGAGTGGACTGAACCGCAAAAACATCCAAGACAATCGCGTCCACTGCTGCCTATATTTTGTACCTCCCTATGGCCATGGGTATGTTGATATGTTAAGTTGTAAATCAGACCAATACCGATATGTGCAGGATATTTAAGTGCAGGATAACACACGTGCCAGAATGTGCATAACTGGATTAATTCTGGCAAGTTAAATTGGCAGAACCAAAATCATTTTGTTGTCTTTGCTTGACTTGACACTTCCTCCACCAGTAGATACTTAATTGTCTGATTGGCTATATATACTATATATTTTTAACATATTCAGTGCCAGATTTTAGGTGATAACCAAACAGAACCAAAATATGAATTACATCAATTACGCTACATGTGTATTTTATGCACTGACGACTTACTAAAGCCCTGTGATGAAGAACGTGATGTGGGTTAGGACACATGAACACATTTATCGACCCAATATTAAATGCAAGAACAAGACACCTTTCTATAAAAACCTGTTGTTTGCTATAATTAGATATTTGCTTCCTGTGCAACTCCACTAGTCATGCAAACTAGATAAAAGAAGTTTTAATAATAACTTACTGATCCCCCTCATTATCTGACCAAAATTTTGTATTCATTTTTTTCCTCCATAATGTCACATGGAAGTGTTTTTAATATTTCATTTCATGAAGTTAACTAACTATACTAAGAGAACTGGGAGATTCAGCACTATATACTAATACCAAAGCTTTCCACTGAATATAATCCTCAGCATGATCTATAGACTATTTCATACTACCCATGTCTTATGACGTGCATCTTAATATTCTCCTCACATCTTCTTCTGGTTCTTCCAAGAGGTTTTAACACCAAATTCTGTATGCATTTCCTGTCTGTCTCAACTGAGCTGCATGTAATATTGTATATTGCATACTGTAATGTGTGAAACTCAGCAGGTACAATATGATATATTTTTATTGTTGCAGGCTTCGCCAGATAGACTTAGAGTTCATGAAGCGTATGCACAGGAAGGTGAATATCGTGCCTGTAATAGCCAAGGCTGACACTCTCACATCTGTTGAGATAAAGCGGCTGAAGGACCACATCATGGCTGATATTGAAGATCATAAAATTCAGGTTTACATATTATCTACTGTTTAAAATGAACACATCTGTTTCTCAAAAATCTTAACAAGATGAATCTCTCTGTCCCCACAGTTCAACCCAGGGCACATAAATGTCATACTGGTTGTTCATCACTGTTGCCATCTCCATATCTTTATGTTTTAACTTGCTGGGCCCTACTAATACTGTGTGTCTGCAGATTTACCAGTTCCCTGACTGTGACAGTGATGAGGATGAGGAATTCAAACAACAGGACCGTGAACTTAAGGCATGTGTACCCTTTGCTGTGGTGGGTAGCAACACAGTCATTGAGGTTGCAGGAAAGAAGGTTCGGGGGCGACAGTATCCCTGGGGTGTTGTTGAAGGTGAGTTTACAACAACCCTTCTTGTACTATGCTGCAAATCAGAAAGCCTAACTATAGCCTAATTACAAAATTCACTGTGCCTAAGCAGCCTGCCACAAGAGCATACAGAAGGCATAGGGATAAACTACATGCATTCTAGACTTAGGACTAATATGAAGTGAGCAACTGACTTCTTGCTTTTCCTGGAAATAAAGCCTTTGGCTACAGTGGTGGGGGTATGGGATTTCTCCAGAGCCTGGTGACAAAATTTAAGTCAGGGAATGTACACGTAGCATTGTAATTCTTGTATGTTCATTCCCTTCTGTTTAATTATCTTAAAAACACTAACATAATGGAAAAGGTTTATTGGACATAATATGTCCATTTAATTGTTCCCTGCAAGTTTTTTGAGAATATGAATTACACTTGAGATAACTGCAGAAACGCATGTAGTCTTGATATAACATGTCTGTTATTGTTGAACATTTTAACCAAAATCACAGTATGTCCACCAATTTTAGTAAGTATCATCAGTATAAGAACTTGAGTGAAGTGTTTTTTACTTGAGGGCACATGGGCATGCAGAGAGATCACAAGACATGTCAAAATTGATAGATGCATTTTTTGCAAAATTTTGATGTGAAAGCACAAAAAGTCCAAATTCCTGCAGGGTATCAAATCCCACTCATCCAGCAAAAACCAGTCATTTAATGAGTGAACTATTCCAGGTGATGTGTGTTAGGTGTATGTCTATATGACATGACAGAAACTTTAAAATATATATATCAACAGTTTTAGCTGTTAAATGCATATTGTCATAATTTGTGATAGAGATATCAAAGCATTGTTGAATTTTAAACAGTGGTCTGTAGCAATGTTTTGACTACACAACCATTTTGGCCACCATAATCATGAAAGCAGTCTTTGTGGAAAGGTAAACAGGAATGTAGGGCCTAGGTAAAAAACATATAACAATATGTGACACTTTACAGTCTTCAACAGGAGGAAAGTATACATGCATAATTTACACAGTTTATTACCGCCAGTATATGCCACCAAATACTATTTGGGTTATCAAATTGAGAATAATGAAATGGGTGGTTCATGTAGCATGTATGGGGGAGAGGAGAGGTGCATAAGGGTTTTGGTGAGGGAAACCTGAGGGAAATAAACCACTTGGAAGACCTAGACGTAGATGGGAGGATAATATTAAGATGGATGTTCAGGAAGTGGGATGGGGGGCATGATCTGGATTGATCTGGTTCAGGATAGGGACAGGTGGCAGGCACTTGTAAACGTCGTAATGTACCTTTGGGTTTCATAAAATACAAGGAATTTCTTGACTTGCTGAGAACCAGTTAGCTTCTCAAGAAAGACTCTGCTCCATGGAATAAGTAAGTGAGTAAGTAATTATATGACAGAAGCTATACAGAAACTAGAAGTTAGATAGTGGACTTGGTATTGTCTTCCTTTTTGTGTAAGACTTCCCAGTATATTTAATCTAATGAGTGCCTGATTCTTTGTTATTTTGTGATGCTGTTACAACTGAAGAGGTTATTTAGCATTCAGTGAGAGAGGTAAATGACTAAATGCTAACAGAAGATTAGGAGGCAACGAGCATGATCAAGGTCCTATCCCTACTGCTTATCTGGAGGCACTGAAGAAAACCAGTAACTCAGGAAAGATTTGCTGCAGATACCTACAAATGGATGTTTGGAATGTTACTGCTACACCATCCTGCATGATGCATCTACTGATTTAATGACTATAATCAGGTATTTATTTATTCATTTATTTCTTTGACTCACATAGTTATCAGACAATTGCTTGTTTGTTTTTTGCAGTAGAAAACCCCAAGCATAGTGATTTCATCAAACTAAGAACAATGCTGATCTCCACACACATGCAAGATCTGAAGGATGTTACACAAGATGTTCATTATGAGAACTTCAGGGCACAGTGCATCTCTCAGATCTCACAACAAGCTATTCGTGAAAGAAGGTAATGGACTGTGAAGGCATCCTAATAAAATGTACCTTGACAATAGTTAATGCTGAAAGTAACTGCTGAAGTCTAAATACAAAATGAACATATACTATTCAGGTTGCATCTATCAGACTGCATGTTTCATCCCCAATTTGACTCAATGAATGCTCATGATATTTGATATAGGGGGGGGTCTAATTTATAATCAGTGAAGAAAATTTTACTTTGGTCTGTCACTCAAAAACCCCACGTAATGGGAATTCAAAAAGACTTCATCAACTAATTGAAGTGACATCAAAATTTACAACATACGTTACATATGGATGGAGTTACCTTGGCTGTCAGCTGGACTGCTACTGTTGCTGAACATATTTCCTGCCTCTATCTCCTCTGGGTGCAGAAACGTGTAGTTGAGCTTGCACAAACACGGATAGAACTGTAATAGATATGTTGTTGTCAATACAGGATATATTGTAATCAAATAGAAACAATAAAGGACTCATCTCAACTTGACCACAACCACAGAAGATGTTTTCTGAGCTGACAACAAATCACTATTCTGTTTACCACTGAATGACTCACCTACTTGCCTGCCTACCCTTGTCCCAGCAATAGATGGTAACCTCTCATTGTCAAACTCCTCACTTATGGACTGTGACAGTACTATGACAGTCTGAGTTTCTTCCACATTAATATTCATGAGATGGGTTAATGATTTCAGTTTTAAGCATTCATTTTTGGATTTATTTTTTGTTTTAATTTTAAGTCATCATCAATATCACCACAACTTTGATTCTTAATTTTTAGGCATGCTAATGTAGTCACGAAAGCACCTATTATCTTCATCTTGTCCTTCCGTCCATTTGTCTGTACATCTGTCCATCTGTCCACCTGCCTGTGTGTATCAGCGCAGCTCCCACTGGACAGATTTGTGTGAAATTTGATATTGGGGACTTAACTGAAAATATCTCAAGAAAATCCACATTTGGTTAAAATCAGGCTAACATATAAGGCAGTTTACATGAAGACCTATATGTATTTGATTGTTGTCTGTGACAATAAATCGTCATAAAAATGCTGTCTTCTGATGATATGCTGTCAGGCTTTTAGGATAGCAGAGAAGGTATAAATATTAGGCAAATAATCCACAGTGTTGCATTATATCTCCCATTCACAAAATATGATCCTGGATCCTTGCATAGGTTCAGTTGACTAACTTCTGTTGTCCAGTGATAAAGATTAGCTCCTTCTACTGGATCCAAACAAGGAAGGTGCATTCTCATCCTCATATGTAAGCATGGGAATATGTCCACTTTCTGAAACTTTCTGTTCTGTTCTGTTGCAAATGATAAATTACCAACAGTAGACTTTAGTGATTCAGTGACTTTCCAGTCACCACCCTCCAGTGAATGTTGAATGTATGTAACAGTAATCTTATGATAACTGGTACATTTATAACCCTGTGAGTTAAGGGCAAGAGGGGTGTGGAAGAAAAGAGTATTCTCCTATTGAGAACATAAACCTTTTGCTGCTAGTCATATGGGATTATAAATTAATTAAGTCATTTATTTAGTTATATATTCATAAAGGAGATGAGTGATCCAATGATTTCTTCCCCTCTTCCTCCTATCATCATCAACATAATCTTCTTCTTCTCCTTCTCCTTCTTCTCCTTCTCCTCCTCCTCCTTATCATTATTTTCCTCTTTCTTCAACCTTGATGCTAATGTGGTATTTATTTATTTATTATTCCTCTTCCTTTGTAATTGCAGCAAGTTGAAACGAGATTCAGGCCCCCAGTTTGACTCCAGCATCACAGAAACAGACCGCTTATTGCTGCAGAAAGATGAGGAAGTAAGTAATTGTGATACTCTTCTGTCATATGCATTTACAAATTGGAGAATGTGACAAAACTATTAAAAATGTTTCAAGACATTCTTCTCCTGGGCACTCAGTGGTGGTCATATTAGTTTCTGTACATGGCCACTTCATGTTCCAGTCAAAAATCATTTGCAAAGGCAGGTGTAATTTCACAAGCCTGAACTGGAATTCATGGGCATTTGAATTAGAAGATGTGCCCCATGATCTGGTGTATGTTAAGGATCCCTGACATTACATTTGCCCTCCAGTCTTAAGTTGTAACATACTACAAAATGTATTCATTCACAAAATGTAGCTATTAATTGTTTTGTTTGTTACATGCCTGATTTGTTTTTTATGACATATTATGACTTAGGCCTTCTAGGTGCTGTGCCTAGGGCCTCCCATTGAAAAGGTTACTACAGAACAAACAAATTAAAAATGACTACTTCCAGTGTATTTTACTACATTGTCACAAAAAAATTAAATGGCGATGGCACAACTCATTGCACTCCCATGCATGGTGCTGTTTAACTGTTTAAATAATATGACACTTGGCATGCACAGAGGAGTTCATACACTACAGTAGGGATGTTTTGTAATTTTTAATGAACAATTGTTTTCTAATTGCCAGTTGTGTAATTTCTTTATCAGTGAAAGGTGTTTATGAATAATATGTTGATTGATAACAATTACAACAATGGAAAATTTAGTTGTGCTTGCAACTATGATACGTTAAAAGCGCTTATTGGTTTCTTCATATCTGTCTGTCCTCATGTAAAAATTCAGTGCCCACTAAATGGATCTTGATATAATTTGATGCTGTGGTTTTACACCGCAATTTATCAACAAATTCCATTTTGGTTCCTTAGAGTTAATGACTGTACCCTATAATAATTTTTAATTTCCAAAAAGACCTCTCATACAAAGTATTAGTGACCATTTTACCCACACAAAACTCAACTTCTACTAAACAGATCTCATTAAAATCTGGCATCGTGGATATACACTTCATATTATTGGCCACATCCCACTTTTGTTCCGAAATATTAAAAAAGTTCCCAAAAAGAATTCTTAAGATTAAAAAATGCCCATTTGAAATGCAATGGTAATCTTACATAAAATTCATCTCCCACTGAATGGATCTTGATTAAATCTGACATGGAAAATATGAACTACAAGTTACCATACATATCAAATCCAGTTTTGGTTACTTAATTTTGAAAAATGAGCCAGTACGAGTATTTTAACTTAACATTAAAATATCACTGGTAATCATATCTAACAACTTAGTTCTTAATGACTGGATGATAGTCATACATATGTTCCTGAACTGTTATGAAACAGGTACACTTCTTGACTTGGTATATCAGATTGTACTATCCATGTGCCAAATTTGAAGTTCTCACAGCATTGCTGCATAAGATTCAAGCCTTCTGGTGTGATGTGCTGCTGTGTAATTTGGCAAGTAGTTCCCAACATTTCATAGGATTGTAGTGCCTTAGTATTAAGGAACAAAATGTCAAGAATATATTACTCAGCAGTGTAGTATCACATCCCAGAAAACTTGAATCTTCTCTGTTGTGCATAATTTATCACTTGCTACTGTTGTTGCTAATTTTACCTCTTGCTGTCCTAAAGCCACTTTGTTCTGCCTAATATTAACACTGTCATAGTACATAAAATGGATATGGAATAAAACATGAAATTTGATATAAAAAATACAAAATTAAATCTAAAAGATAAGAAACTGAAACACATGCATGTAATTCTATGTACAAGAATCTTACCCTGTGGTAATAACAGTAACAGTGAACGAATATAGAATTGCAAGTGAAATTACATATAGAAGGTTACAATAAAACATGCTGTCTTCCTACAGAGACAGAAGTTAAATCAGTTAAACATGTTCAGAGCAAAGAAAGTTAGTACAATCCAGTCTTATTTTCCCCCAGATTTGCATTATGAAGTTTTGCACATTGATAATGTAACTGAGATGATAAGTGTGCATTCACAGCTGCTGCACACATATCAGTGACACAGTGTTCGAAAACCTCTTTAATTGTGACCCATATGCAATGTATGAGATTTAAATTGTGACTTCTGTCATGATCCACACACAATTTGTTATCAGTTCATCCCTCTTTTTAATCCAAATATTCATCCATACATCAGTTGTTCCTGTCATTTGTCTGTTAATTTCCAACCTATATTTATCCATCTAAATATTCAGCCATCCATGAATTAGTATCTCATTCATTTATGTATGCATTCAAATACAAATACTTTAATTAGGTGTAAACAGAGTTCTTGTATAGGGCCTAGGGTCTACAGCCTGAAGCACTTCTCTGCTACATGGTAATGCTTCTGCTCCAGATTCGCCGCATGCAAGACATGCTGACCCAGATGCAAGAGAAGCTGAAAGCAAAAGGTCATGGTCTAATGTTCAAGCCTCAACTCAGCAGCCCCAAGTCTGATGGTGACAACAAGCGTGACAGCATTGTGAATGTGTAATGCTCCAAGGAGATTATATGACACTGAATTGGGATTATGGGAATTAGAATGCTACATTGTAATTAATTTGGCACAGTACATAGATTTTCACACTTTCTATATTTCAGTCTTGAAGTTAGAATTACTCTGTGGCAGTAAACTTTAACACCACACGAAATATCTGTCCTGTTAAAGGTTATAGTGTTTTGTTATAAACAATTTAATTTAGAGAATATTTATTCAGATACATGTAAAATAACATTAGGCTTTTATATAACTTGAAAATACAGTTTATCAGTTTTTCACTGAAATTACATTTTTTCAGGAACCACCATTTATCAAGGAATATGTTTTTTTATATGCATGAAAGGATCGAAAAAGGAAGATCCTCATCATGCAAACATTCTTTTACCTAAAAATGAGGTGAAATATGCTGTTTTTTTAGACAGTTTAGTCTGCACCCTTTTTTAGTTTTGCTTTCATTTCTACCAAATACAAATATGTTGTTGTACAGGAGTACAGATACTGCACAAACTTAATTGTTCATAAGGCTATTGACCGGCAGATGTACTGCACTGTATAATTCCTGCTTTTCAGTTCATTATTTTCTGCTGTAGGGCCTACTGAAAAGTGTTTCAAATGTAAGTTATGTACCTATATGTTATTAACATAATTTATTTAATGTACCTGTCTATGTACAATAAACCACTTTTGAGAAATTTTATAAAGTCCAAATTGAGCAACTTGAAAATCAGATGAATGCAATCTGTATTTTGTGTCTGGGTGAGTGCATTCATTGTGACTAAAAAAAACTAGCTTTGTATTCTCACTGCCATCTTCAATTTATACATGACATTGACTTTGAGAGCACGTTTTTCATTGCCAGGTTTTTAAACTCCCAGTATTTCTGAATGTGTGAAATTAGGCTTATTGGTGCTTGTAAAAATTTCCCAGGCAGACTGACACATGACAGCTCCATTCTTCTGGTGTGTTTTGCAGTGTTTCTGGGCTGATAGTATCTTATATTCAACACTATTGTAACACAAGAAATGTAATTACAAGGCTATCACACATAGCTCGTGTTTCATATCTGAGACTTTTAGCTGTCTGAACACTAAATTTTAATGAGGACATTTATATAGGAATTTATGATTCTTATGTTAACTTACAACACTTGTCCACTTTCATGAGCTACGTAGAACTGCATGAGAAGCAAGATTAACATGAATGTTGAGTGATGATGCTAAGGATTTGGAAGGAAGTTATTGTGACCTACATGACAATCATTTGCATGAAGGCACTGGGGAAATCCATTGGATTACAAGGGGAAGAAATTAATGCAGTGAGGAGAAAGTGTACCACTGTTTAAATTATAAATGGATCCATTTCAATACATGTATGTACAAAGGCACACTGAGTTCTTAAAATCTGTAACAGTAGCCAGACACAGTCTCCAGTTGTTCGGTTTATGACCTGAAATGATCCCAGATCTGTTCACATGTTTCAGTAAAGTCACGTCCAATATTTCTCCTTATACATCATTTATAATCATTTTGTCATAACTCATACAATGCTGCATAATGTTAGCTGTTACTTCTGTGTCAGAAACTAACTGGATAACTTCTATGGCATCAGCAACTTCTCATCATACTTCTTCCTCTATTTATACTATCCTTTAATATCATGGTATGAATAGTAAGCAGTACAGCATGGTGAACTGTCTTGCCACCTGGTTAAAATGCAGTAGCAGTCACAGAGGATAGACCATTAAGCATTTTGTTGTATTGAGTGATAAACAAACCAGAATACCAAGGTTTTAAAGTGTAACGTATCACAGCTCTGACAAGCATTACTGGACTACCTGTTATGAACATAAACAGTTTAACCTAAAGGCATTTATAATGGAAGAGCAACTTCAGTAACTATCTGTGTCTTTGTTGATTCATGGGTGTTTTATCAACTGTAAATCTCAGTTAGAATGGAGGTAAATTAGGAGGATGGTTATGATTTTAACTTGACATTTGTCCTGAGTGACTGAGGCAAAACATAAAATACCTCAGTAATTTATACACTTTCCTAGCCAAAACACTTTAACCAAATACCTCACATCGTTCAGAATTCTGCCTGTTAAATGGTTAAAGTCTTAAATGAGGATAATGTTGAAGAAACTGTGTTAAACAGCAATGAATAGGTACAAAAATGTTTTAAACAACACACCTGTTAAACATCTTGTGACTAGCATCCACCTACAGCATCTGAATAACTGATTTGTAAGAGAGACAACTGCATTATTTATATATACAGATTATCAGATGCATCAGTGGTGAACAGAACTTTGTATTGCATGAGCCAAATATAAATACCTTATACACCTGACCAAGTGGCAATTATAATAATAACAATAAGACTAATCTCATTTGCAGAACTTCATAGGGTTTTAAATCATAAAGAATTGGTTTCTTTAATAAAATAGATGATATGATAACGGATATTCTTGTGCTTTCATTTAAGGTTATAATTGCAAGAATTCCTTGAAACTGTTTCTTTACCACTGTCTGAGTATCTGAGCATTTTCAAACCCATATTAATATTTTTCTTATGGGTCATAGTGGGAAATCTTATGGGCCATAGATTACTACCACAGTTATGTAAAACACACTGATAGCCACAGTGTATAATGAGTTAATTTTTACTGAAATAATAATTATTTATATTAAGCAACTGAAAAAATGTGAAAATTTTCAATAAAATTATGTGTCCAGCACACTGACAAAATCTGTCAGAAAATGTAAGAGGGAAAGTAAAGAACCGTCAATCACAACTCCATTTTTGAAATTTCTTCCCCCCCCCCCTCTCTCTCTGTCTCTTTTAACCCTGTTTGTTGCGTGCATATTGACTGAAATTCCCTTCACGTGCCAACACACACATATTTGATACATAAAAGGTCATATCATACATTGCAACTCACAACTCATCATATAGGGACAAGACCCATTATGGATTGAAGATAGAATTAGATGTTTCAATGCAAAGAAAAAACTACAGTATATCACCATACAACGTTTTAACCAATTAATGAACCCACCATAAAAGATATTACCATTTTATCGTTTTCATTTATTATATTTTTTAAAATGTCCATACCATCTTAATCACAAAGTAAGAAACCTGAATGTTGATACTAGCTGCATGAATGCTGTAATATAATATGACTTACTTTGTAATTTATTGTATTTTAGTAAGTTTCAAACTTTAGTGTAAAGTTCCCTGAAGACAGCATTAATAACACTGAAACATGTAGGAGCAACATAAGAATATATTTTTATGCATGATGTGTGCATTTTTGGAGTTAAAAATGAATATTTCAAATTTGGCAGTTATTTAATGTCAGATGTACTACATGCTTTGGCCTTACAAGTTCATCATCAGATACTTGTATTTATAAAAATATATTGAGAAAATATAAAACCACAAAATTCATATGTGAATGACTGAGATCTTATTCTCATACAGGAATGTGAAGTTTAAAAAAGTTTATAATTTTTATTTTTTTCAAAACACAGATAACCTGTTGTTTAAATACATAAACTATTATTTTAAAGTTGGCACTTCTTATTAAAACCTGTGTTTTTCAATTTCTTATAGATGTAAGAAAGTTCCATTGATGATGATGAATAACATTTTTGGATTATTTTTGTTAGTGCCCTGACTGAGTTGTGAATAACAATTCTTTTACTGTCCCTTTTATGTATAGTGTCACAACAGGATATGTGGACGAAAGCTTACTGTCAGAATTTATGCTGTATTTAGAAGTCTGATGCAATTGGAAGGTTACATGTGCAGTACTGTTGTTCATTGTTAGTCTGCCTTTTTTTTCCCTTGAGGAAAGAAAGCAGGCCTATGATGTAGTCCATGTTCTGCGTGCACACGTGTGTGTGTATGTGTGGGTGTGTGGGGGGGGTTCCCCCTCCCTTCCAACTTTTGAAACTAAGTTTCTGCCACTGGAGGCTAGACAAACATTATAGGTTTTAATTAACCGCAATCAGTAAAGACCAACATGGAAGATGTACAAACTTGGAGGGTCCAAGAGTGTATGATTTTCTTTGTGTAATTTCTGGTATTGAATGTTCTTTTCATATGACAAAACTACAGTTCAGTGCTTTAGAACTATGCCCATCAGAAGTGTATGAGATGTGATGAATGGTAAGTATGATGACAGCAGCTTCTGTTGCAAGACATTTTGAAAATTACTGATAAAGCACATGACTCATTTGCCTACTATTTGATTTTTCTAGTCAGAATACCTTTGTGAACATTAACATTTAATATTGATCTGAACACTTTATTGTAGGTTATAAAATCTGTTGTCCAAGTGAATTACTGTAACTCTCGTCCCGTGACTTATTTCAGAGCTGTCAAAATATGTGAGATCACACATACACATATACCTGGACTTGTAGCAGCCATAAAATGATGTCATTAGCCAGTACATCAGTGTTACAAATTGTTGAATGTGGGTTCATATTCTATTATTCATATTATCCCTTTCATTGTGTCCCTACGCATGGCAGTTGTTTTGCACAGAAAGCCTGCATCTGCTTGGACATCCTGTGACAGCTGCCATCCTCAGGGAAATGATAATAGTGAACCTGTATAACACACTTTTTTAAAATGTGATGAATCTTAAAATATGGTATTCACCAGACGGTGAATAATGAAGCAGAATGGGGCAAAGTTCTGCATTTAAGGTTTGAACACCCCCCCCCCCCCCC
>Ga0136643_10009693_pt1 | contig 14184 bp, 7 predicted proteins | sample TergutLab28metaG_FD_96883 | JGI IMG/M metagenome (GOLD analysis project Ga0136643, IMG submission 96883) | Labiotermes labralis P1 segment gut microbial communities from Petit-Saut dam, French Guiana - Lab288 P1 (version 3) (version 3) | ecosystem: Host-associated > Arthropoda: Insects >... | reverse complement strand
TCAATAAGTGAGTAATAGCTGTCAAAGTTTCAAACTTCTCTGGCCAATATCTCCGTAACCATTGAACTTTGGATATAGGTGTTTTGGGTTATATCGTTATAGTTTGACCTAAGGAACACTCTCACGAAGTTAGGTCCTTTCCTCCTGGGACACCCTGTATATATATATATATATATATATATATATTATAACGACATTACTTGTTGTTAATGTGCATATTAGCCACGGCTCCTACAGAAATGCGCAAGTACTGATGATAAAGTTATTGAATGCGATTCCACTTCCAATAATTTTTTAATTTATTTCAATAGAAGTAAATTTAACTTCCTATTTGTATTTTGTTCTTCTTTAAAATTTTAACTTCGGCGTATTTTGCTATGAGAGACAAGCAAACGATATTCCTGGCGAAAAAGAGTTATTTATGACAAGAATCCGCACAGCAGTATAATTGAGCCTGTCGTTTTATACTTGTGTAAAACCGTTACTGTAAGAGAATTACGCACAGGGTGTCTAGTATCGTGCCCCGAACGAATCATTTGTCACGGAATTGTTGGAAGATGCAAGATTTCTGTGTGACAAAGGTGCATTAGCCAGGAGAGAATCAGACAGACATGCTGTGAAATTACGGCGAGTAAGAAGAAGGATGTGAGAACTTTCGTACCTGAAAAATACACAGAAAATTCAGGAGGCCACACAATTATGGGTCTAATGCATTGTATTCTTTACCACTTAACCGTAGATGATTAATTGTGGAAGCAAAGGCCGGGATATATATTAAGGACGGAGTTAAGTGATACGGAAATGTCTTCGGGAAATTATTAATAAATAGATAATTTTGGAGTGTTGTGTGTATATGAGAAGATAATGAATTTATCGTATAGAAATAAGACGTAAAAGTGCAGACTGTTCACCCGAATCGTGGCAGAGAACAGCGAGTTTGCTTGTGGTTAAAATAAAAAAAAAATCTAGCAGGGTAAATTAAATTATACTAAACGAAACGGAAAAGTAAGTTGCATTGTTACTAGACGAGTGTTCATATATAATTTAACAGCGCTGTGCGAAATTTTATGCAGCGTCAGAAATAAATTGCCAAACAAGGTGAATTGGACAGACTTCGAGAAACATGTGGTCGTGGGCAATTTGAAGACAGTACTAGGCTGCTCTTCGCTACCAGTAATCTCTTCTGACAGCCATTATAGCCACACACCACTCGAATTCAAAATTTTCTGTGTATTGGTTTAGGGCTTCATGTTTTATAACTTGAAGACAGAAGTATTCCGTGAAAGAGGAAAGTTGGAAGACCGAGTTGTTGAAGGACAGGTAATAATAGTTTAACCCTTAAATACAAGAATTATCTGTGAATAATATTTAAGAATTCAGTTCGTATCTCACAGAAAAGATTGCTTCCATCACATACACAAATCCGATATGGCCTTTAGGAATATAAACTTAAATTATATTGATTATGTCACCCAACTTTTAAATACGTCCTACGGGGAAACGCAGAAATCTTAATGTTGAACCTGCAGGTAGAAGTTCAGAGCTAAAGAATTTTATTTGAATCATATTTTTCTGATATTGCCCAATGGTGGTCCCTTTTGAACGTATCAGTGAAGGTTCTGGTTTCATGAAAATAGGGAATTTCTCGTACAATTATTGGACTGTTAGCTTTGCAAGAACTAACCTGCTACATGAAGTTAGTTAACTGTTTAAAGCAATGTGATATATTCATGCACCGCCCGAAATGACATCCAGGATCTGTACCATTTTCCACACAGTGTTTTTAAATCACAAAGCTAATATTTCCCTGCGCGATATATATATATATATATATATATATATATATATATATATATATATATTTTTATAGCGCTACGTCCCAATGCGGGTTATGAGCTCCTCATTCATGAGTCTTCTGTATCACACAAAACGACGCACCGCATCGGTAGGACTCCTCTGGACTAGTTATCGGCTCTTTCGTGTACAATATTATCCTGTTATTACTGACAGTGTGGTCATTAGGTTAACCGTTACGTCTGGTACATTCTTTTTGTATTAACAGGCAAACATTATTTACGTATTATTTTACTTATATTAATTTAAGAATTCTCTCATATGTCCCATTTTAATAACCGCATCGTAAGGCTATAAATATTGAATGTCCAAGGATGTCTGCCATATACTGCTCTCAGGTTTTACCCTTTTATCTGCCTGGAAGGACTAAGGAAGTCGAAATGCAATCGCAGGCAGTACAGCTGGCCTTCCATCCGAGATTTCAAGCCTCAGTATTCCATATACCAAATGGATATGCAATTCGCTCCACCACGACCACGCAGTTATTCTTTTGGGTTATTTTCGTTCAGTAAACCCATTAATTTTGTTGCGCTGCAGAGTAAGACTTTTGAATTAGACGAAATAAATCGACTAGCGTCAGGTCTTTACAATTGAAACAGCAACAGAACGAGTATGTAGTTAATGTCTGAACTCATCAGACGCCGCTTGAAGCAACTGTCTGCTGACCAGTGAAGACAGTTGCTTCACCCTTCCCTGGGGCCGTCTGCACTGCATTAATTGCTACCTGCATACTGTAATCAGACAGGAAAAACTGTTGGGATTGGACAGGTTCTGAAGCATAACTGAATGATCAGACTATTTGCTTACCTCACAGATATGATTCAGTGGACGTAGTCGGGACAGGTCTTCAACAGGATCAGTCTCGGACGTGAATATAATTAGCATGAATTCTGAGGACAATTTAAAACCTCAGCCCCTTACAAATATGTCTTCATGGCATATTAAATAAATATCCCTGAGCTAAAACCACTTATAAACCCATCATACTGCACTAACCAATCACAATTCAGAATGAATTCCTCAAGGCCTACATAGTGAACATTAAACAACAGTTTCGACTTCAAATAAAAGTAACTGAATTCAAAATGTCAAACAGATGAGTAAATATAAGATTCCATTTTCGTAAAAAAAAACTTCATTAATTCCACCCTGACTTCGCATGCGGTTAGCTGAAGAATATAATTATTTGCTTCGTGTTATATTCTGATGATCTCAGCGTCGCAGTGGGTAGACGAACATATTTCGGAATGCATGGCACGTGATAAACACATGCAATGACGCAGTGTTAGTGGTTAAGAATAAAAAGACTAAGGGAACGAAAGCGTGGCTTTTTGCGTGAGTTGTAGACCGGTGATGGTAGAATCGTCTTTATTGTTTTCTTGGTTCTGCCATCATAAAAACGTTATTCATATTCCTTTTATAACCACAGCAAACGCGAAGACTACGTGTAAATTTTGTTGATGATCGGTTCCCTGTGACATGTGCCTAGGAAGTGTGAAACAATGCCTCACTGTTGGCGTTGTGTAGAGTTGTTACCATACTCAGTAGGCCTATACAGAAGAAGTGAGTAAGCTTCGTGGACACAGCGCAGAATTTGATTACGCATCCTGCACACGTCAGTAATTTTCAATGAAGATGGGAGATTCATTCGCGTGTCTGGAACGCGTTGTCAATAAAGCAGCACTTGTATTTAAATTCTCGGTCGTAGATTTGTAGACTTAATAATGTATAAACGAATATGAACACAGTGATTTTAGGCTTCCGCCACATATAGACGAGTTCTGTGTTCTTCAATGATACTACGCAGCGTAGAGTGGTAATTCATTACCGACGTTTAGGGACAAACTCTTGGTCCCATATTCAAGGGTCGATAAATCCATGAAGGACGGAATTACCACGCTACGCTGCATTGCATACCTGGAGAGCCCTGATCTCAAGTGAAAACACCAGATACTTTGCGCATAAATGTAGGAAAGCTTTATTCGAAATAAAATGCTTGTTTAGTAATTTATAACCTTTAGATGAAGTTATAGAATCCACACAAGCGTAGAGAAACAAGATGGACGAAGGTGGCGCAGAAAGTTTCCCTTTTTATGTACGTGTGTGCGTTACACGGACTTCCAATTCCACTTTCTGAAATTTACGTGCATAACAGTTCTGATTTTTTATAGCAATATACCTACTGTACGTTCCTCTTTTCCATCTGAAATAAGAAGTGTCACAAAGAAGATATTTGGAGACATATGTTGTCCGTTGTACTGCACCTTTGCATTTCTCTTGTATAAAAATGACGTAATTTACTTCAAATCTTGATGAGTCTGATGTGTCAGCCTGAGAAATGCAACCATTATACAGAGGTGATTACTGTATGGCCTTTATGAAGCAGACAAGTTTTTGAAATCTAAAGAGACAGGGTGTTGTATATATTTCAGGTAAATATCTTGAAGGCGTCTAATTACTGCATGAAAACTGGTCTTATTTCAGTTATACATGAAATACTGTAAAACAATACAAGAAATTAAGGGGTTAGGTTTTCTTCAATACAAATTCTTTACTGTAATAGAATTTTATTACGTGGCATTTCAACCTTTCCTTCCATCACTGAATTACGATCAAGATTGAAAAATGACAAAGAGATTTTACAAATCTCTTAGAATGGATTACACAAATATCTGAACCCACTAGTTTATAGGGGAAGGAATAACATAGTGGGTATAGTTTAGGCGAAGAGGCTACGCGCTGGATTATTATCGGTTCAAATGCCGGCAGGGGCAACACCTCTTTCTCTACTTCGAATCGTCCAAACTGACTCTGGAGCTCACTCAGCCTCCTATTCAGTGGGTGTGGTTCTTTTCCAAGAATAAAACCGGCCGGTTCGTGATACTGACGAAGGAACTCCGTCTAACATCTAGTATAAGGAGAGCGATTCTTCTGTTGTTACATGCCTCCCTGGCGTGGATAGGGACTTTGTCCCCCGTTTCATTTTAAAGGCAATTATAAAAATTAAAACACTGTATGTGGGGGAATGATTCTATCCCGTAAACGTGGAAGTGTAATGTTTAACACGATACAGTGCACAAAGACCATGAAGTAAATGATTCCAAATAAAATATGACATAAACAGAAACCTGTAAGTTTGTAAGACAGCGAATTCTTTGAAAAGAAGTCGCCAAGCGGAATATTAGAGTCTAGAGGGAGGAAGTAAGAAAGGGCTGGAGAAAATTGCCTTATAAGTCTAAAAATCATAAAATGAAACGTATATTTTCACTAAATATTATTATTAGAGTGGCGGTGAGAGCATATAATACAAATAGTGCGCAAGAAACCTGCACACAAAACTTTGGTCGGGAAACCTGATAGAAAATGAACACTCGTAAACCCTATATGTATATTTCAGGTTAATCTTACAATGTATCGTAAAAGACTAGACTGTGGTATGAGTTCATTTCCATTCTAGAAGTTTCTAACGATGGTATATTTTACTTACTACTAATTAGCCTGTGGACATTGTACATCGCCTAGAATTACAAAAAAATGTTACAAATTTTAGGGATATATTTCTGCTCCTTTCATTGGATGAGAATGGTTTGGGGGAGGTAACTACCAGTCTGAGTCTGAGAGAAGGAGCTGTCTGTTATCAAGCGCTGCAGGTGGATGCGTCCTCCCACCCTTTTAACTGAAATATGAAACATTTATTTTCGGAAGTATTGCGTGTATTTCTTTGTCTTTTGTAAAAATGGGGAGTTAGGCAAGAACCTAGTAATTCTAAGCAATTTTTTCTTAGGATGCGGACAAGTGGTTAACTGTTGCGAAAAAAACAATGAAAATTCTGCTTCCATAAAACCGCCAGGATTTCCTGACCAGCTGAGCAACTAGTACAGAGACGCACAAGTATTTTTTTTTAAAGTATAGGGCAACCTCGAGGTTCTAGGAGTCAGACTGATGACATGAAGCCAGTTCAGCACTGAAGACCCGCAAATATAAAGTGCCACTGTAAAAAGGTTTGTCACCTTGAAGATCTGGCGCTTGGAACCTGTGCATCGCTTAACTAATAGCTTCTGAAGACATATTCTGCTTTGTGAAATTTGTTTCATTTGTTGACTGGTTGATCAAATATTCTCCGATAACGCAAGAAAGATTATCTTCGCCGTTCCATTATTTATATCTGTGTTTAAAATGTGTGGTTGGATTTATGGACACTCTGTATAACATGATATTATACTATATGATATATTGTAGCCTTGGGGAGACAACATGATTTTTTGCACACACGTGTATGAATGTTGCCTAATAGACTTTGTTAATGGATCGTTAACGTAATCACTAAACGTACTCATTGTTTTATTACCTATTCACCAGTACAGTTTGTTGCTCCATCTGATGTACATTTTTAAACTTCCAACCCATATCAGGGAACCTGTTCTTGCCGTGTGGTTTGCCTCCAAGCTACAGACACTATACAGTGCATTTTATGCAGGACTATATAAAAATACAATAAAAATGAAAAGAGAAGAATATTCCGGCAGCATAATGTTGTTGGTAGTCTCAACGCCAATTACGTGTTGATTTTCTGTGTCTGACGTGACGCGTGGAGATTTATGAGACTTGCAATTTATTGCTCGGAAACGGACCAAATTGCTCCCTGTCAGCTACAAAGGTAGTTTAGAACAGAGAGTTACCTATGTGTCAATCGTCTGATTGTCGTATATCATCAGATCACGTACTGGAGTGCTGGCTCTTTATAAGCAGAATTTTCCTTGACGTTACAGTGAAACTCACAAAGCAGGTTATTTCTCGCAAAGCTCACGACTATTAGGTAGAAATCCATTAGCATTCTTTACTGAACTCGCAAAAGCATGGTATTAAATTCTGTTATGAACCAGCGTGATCCTGTACATTACTTCACGCCCTGTTTCCTAAGATATGTTTTAACATTATCATTCCAAATAATCATAAGTCTCACACGTGACCTCATTCCTTGGTGGTGTCACGATGAAGTTTCTGTATACAATTTTTATTTCTCCATGTTCAAATCTCTCTCTCTCTCTCTCTCTCTCTCTCTCTCTCGTTGCTACGGGTTGGATTAGTCCTCTAAGAATCTTGTGAAACTTGCAGATTATGAATATTATTAAATTATTATGTGCATTATTTAAGTAACACAACAACAAATGCACATATATAGTCTTTAATAAGCTAAAATGAACATTAAAACACTTAAAACGCTCCTACATGTTTCGATCATACGATCATCCTCAGGGAGCATACTTTGTTCCCTGCTACAGTTACGGTTTTAAACACTCAGTGATTGAATGTCTTAAACCGTAACTTTAGCAAGGAACAAATTATGCTCCCTGAGGATGATCGTATGATCGAAACATGTAGGAGGGTTTTAAATGTTTTAATGTAAATTTTAGCTTATTAGAGACTATATTTGTGCATTTGTTGGTGTGTTACTTAAATAAACTACAAAACGCACGGTGCAACGATAGAGATATTATGTGCATATTAAAATTCAATTCTTGTGGGATGTCACTCTGTGTCGACCGGTAAGTTGTTACCAACAATTCGGCCGAACGTACTGCCTCCATTTTAATGGATGGTCAGGCAGTCCAGGTGGCGGCTTGGCGCTGAAGATGGAAATATTAGGCGCCTCGTATCATCATTAACGCTTACCAGATGGCACGGTGTAACATCCCAGAGGACCTGACACTTCATTACCATAGTTGTGAGAACCTCAGATCCAGCAGTATGTAGTTCTGTTTGTCTTTGTCACATAACAAAATGCTTTGATCCCAAACGCCTTCAGTCTTCTGCCAAGCATGAGAAAGCAATTTTTAAACACTACAAAACAAGTTATATGGTAAGGTAAATTTCGTCAAAAAACACAACTATAGTTCCGAAGAATAAAGGAGAACAAGGTGAAGGATAAGAAGAAGATATCAGACTAACCAACCCCACATAAAATACTACCCCCAAATAGGAACATATAAGATACCACACCTGCAGCCATAGGTTCCTCCTAACCCCACACCTACCCAACCAATAAGACCCACATCCACATCCACACCGAACTATCTACAAATCCATTAACATCCCACCCATTTACCTTAACAATAGCACGCAGAATGATGATGAAATCTCAACATCACCACGCAGTTTAAGCATATTATATAAACTCTTTTAGCAGAAAATTTTCAGAACCTGAAGATGGCCGCTATAGGCCAAAACATGTAGTTCCTTCTTGCTAATAAACACATCATTTAGCCATAATTTATAGTTGTGTTTTTTGACGAAATTCAACTTACCATATAGTTTAAACGCACAACGGGGATGACACACCTCAGAAGCACAAAACAAGAACTGAAATTATAGAATTGTGTATTTTAAATCATACGTGCATTAAAATTTTGTCATTTGGTAGTTCATCTGCTCCTAATTTCATCGAGGATATAAATTTAAGTTTGTGAAGTGAAACTTATAAATTATGAGGATGTGTGTGTGTACATAGACAGCGGTATAACAAGTCACATTATACTAGATAAATACACGTGTAATTTTGTGAATGCTGAGGAGCTTTCTTATTTTCATAAATTTATTACAGTAAGAATAGCTCACATTTTTGGATTACTCAAATATTCCGCCTGTTAAGTGTTTTTAGAACGAATTCCAAAATTGGACTCAACGGGTCGGCCATCGTCGCCGTATCCTTTGATCGTTTGGCATCTGAATTCCTTAAGATACAATTAAATTAGTTAAAGTTTAAGAAGCAGCTGATATTTTCTCATCCGATGAAGAAATACCCCGCTTCTGATAAATTCCAAAGATGCTTTCCGTGTTCATTGGCGTCAACCAAATGAAGGCATCCCACACCCTGACAACCAATTTAAGATTAGTTTTACTGTCGTCTTCTCATCCATATTTAATTTACCAAGTTATTTTTTCCTTCGGGTGTTCCAACCAAACTTTTATGAACATATTTAATATATCCCATACATGCTACATGCCCAAGTAATATTCCTTGATTTTGTACTCTTAATAATAGTACGTGACAAATGAATTATGCAGCTCCTAATCATGCAGTTCTTTCCAGCAACTTGTAACTTCTTTCTTAGTGTGTAATTTTGTCCATAGTTTCTTGGGGCATCGCAAATTTAATGCATGTTTTTCCCGAGTGTAAGACAACAAATTTCATCCCAACGTTCCTAATCTTTTAAGAAGAAAACTACGCAAATTATTTTCCTTTTTTTACACTATTTTGCTATCATCGTATTCTACGTTTTATTTATAAATTCGTAAAAGGAGTTGCGTTAATTAAATAGTGAACTATCGTTGGTAAAATTTGTCTTCATCTTTCGTAACTAATATCGTATTTAATGTCTGGATTAGGCCACGGACGGAGCGACTGAGATATCATGATTAGATTTCCAGCAGAGGCCAGAGACTTCCTCTTCTCCAAAGCTTCCAGACTGGCTGTGGGATCAAACTAGACTCCAGGTCAGTGGGTTCTGGCGACTCTTACCCCTGGTGAAGCAACCAGGATGTAAAGCTACCACTCATCTCTAACAAGTGATGAGTGGAGTTGTATGTTTGCTTCTTCTTATGCCTTCTTGGTGTGGTGCTTAATTACCTATTAAAGTCTAGTGGGTAATATCAGTAAAGTCAGATCTATCATGCAAACACTGCACTTAGTCTACACGGTTTATTCAGCTAATCCTTATGATCCTTATATAAACAGTAATCATTTTCTTATCCTAAATTTAACACATTCTCTCTCAAACGGAAGTAGACTGCGTTCTCTGAGGTACGAACTGAATCATTATAATAACAGAGATTTAATGTAATCTTCAAAGAGTTAAGAAGAGAAACAAATTTTCACTTAAAGATATGAGTCACATAGAACTATCTTTTTCTGGAATATTGTGGTACGTCACCAAATTTCGAGGACATATAGTGGTCTCCTCTACAACGGTCCAATGGCCCATTGATCCTTCAAGATGAACACCCAGGGACAGTGCGCGAGATCTCAACCGGACTTCCCAAATGCACCGCTTCGAAAGCATGAAATATGCACGAGATTTACAGATATGATACCGTAACAGCAACGTGCAGCTATTTGCACATTCTATCCGTTGTGCACGGGTAAGATCTCAAGAACTAATTAGTTTGAAGGGTGTTACAAAAATTGCGAAAAAAGAGTATTGGCTTCGTCACGTCTGTACTTCCCTTCGCATGGAACAACTCGAGTTCCACTGGACGGATTTCCATGAAATTTCGTAATTGATTATATTTCGAAAATGTGTCAAGAAAATTCAAGTTCATTAACGGGTGATTTACGTGAAGATATACGTACATTTATGATAATATCTCGCTGAATTATCCTTAGAGTGAGACGTATTTCTGACAAAGCCTTCAAGAAAATCACAGCGCACATTATATGTCCAACAACTTTTTTCCGAAAATCTTGCCTTATATCAGATAATGTGGAAAAATATTGTAGAGGGAAGCAGGCCATAGATGACAATATAATACGACGCATGCGCTTTGCATGCTGGATAATAAAAGCTACAGATACACACTCGGCATATGTAATATTTATGGCTTCTGAACGGCAGTAGTTGTTAAGCGAAGGCACTTTAACTTTACGTCATACGTAATTTGCCTGTCTTGTCCCATTTGGAAATGATGTAAGAGAAATAACAATTCTTGTTTTCCTTTCTTCATCTTCTTCTTTTGCTCAAATTCAGAGGCAGAACTGTAACATTACAATTCAGGGACAAGTAATTTTGTTGAGTAGATCAAATTCGTTAAATAAATAAACATGACTACCATTGTAAGTACCCTTCTTAAACGAGATAGGCAGTGTAGGTATAACGTTACAATGTGACACGTTCGCGTAATGTTTATACCTCCTCTGCTGTCCTAAAAACACAGTACCATTTCACTTGAAGAGAGCGTTTTTATGGCTACTTAATACCGCCAGCAAAATTGAAATGTCCTTAAGTCTTCATGTATAGTGCCCGATTGTAACCAAACTTGGAGATTCGTGACAGATTTTCATAAAAGGCATTAATATCAAATTCCGTCCATTGGGAGCCGCGCTGGTACATTTGGAGTGACGGACGGACATGATGAAGTATGCGAATGCGCCGGAAAAGTTTCCATTTCTCATATTGGATTTACACCGAGCAACTCCTTTAAGTGGTTAGAACTCTTGCTTCCTGTTCCTTAATTCGAGTTTCGAGGCTTGACTTCAAAATCGGTTCTGGCCAACATTCAGAGTGGTTTCCTTACGTATTTTTAGTAAATGTTTAAAGAATATGTTGTGAAAAAAAGCCAAGAGTCTTCCATATGCATTCAAACTCCCTGTTTAACTCTTATTCGCTGTTAAATAAAGCCTAGACCGACAGTTCAAGAGCTTCCTTAAGAAACCTAAAATTAACCACTTTTTGGACTTTCTGACGTCACGAATGGAAAAGCCCTTCTGCTGTGTGTAGTGAAAAACCGATGTCTTCTTCTTGTACTTCCCGCTCATTATATCTCAATTTGTTTCTGCTATGAAGGTCCATAATTAATGCCTACCCGTCGTTATTCCGATTTTCAGTATTTCTTAAAATATGATCAGTACAGTTGTGTTTCTTATTGTGTTTTCTCTTACTCAATTAAAAATAATCTTTCATTTGCATGTCCGTTTTGCTGTTTCTTGAACACAACAATTCCATTACCGTGTTCCAGAACCATATTTTCAGAGAAGTGAATTCTTTTCCTTTGTTTTTTGTTTTCGCGGTCTAAAGATAGAGTCAAAATTCACTTTTCCATATTACCCACACGTCTTGAAAGCTCATCTCAGTTTTGAAGTGTCGCAACGGGTTATCGTCAGTGACACATCTGAGTATCCATCAATCGATCGTAGCAGAAGACAAGCCCAAAACAAAATAAGGAGAGGAAAAAAAGCCGGCGTGAAACTCCACTCAACCCAAAACAATAGTACATCGTCATCATCTTCACTGATGCTCGTACGGTTATTCACGGTTCACTGCCTTCCTGAAATGTTCCGCTGTCTGGAACAGCGTTCAAAGCTATGACCTTCTGGCAGAATAAGCACAGCATAGTTTAGAAAAGTCGTGCGAAAAATCAGTGTAATGTCAAATTTTTTATACCCGTCTACGCCAGTAAAGGAATTTTGTAATTTCATTACATTCTTCATCATAAACCGAGAGGTACGAAAAAATGCTGAGAATATTTGGACTCAAGGCAGAAACAGTGGCATAGAACAGGAAAAGATAAATCGCGAGGAAATTAACAAATTTTACTCCTAACTTGAATTTAGTGTCGGTAATTGAATAGATGCCAGTCCCAGTGGCCGCGTGGTGTAAGGCGTAGGTATACGGAATCGCGCCTGGTGAGATTGTGGGTTCGAATCTCACCGGAGTCATGGATGTCTGTCTGTTGTGAGTGTTGTGTGTTGTCAGGTAGAGGTCTCTGCGACGCAATGATCACGCGTCCAGAGGAGTCCTACCGACTGTGATGTGTCGTGTGTGATCTAGAAACCTCAAGAATGAGGAGTCCATGGCCCGCGTTGGGCCGCAGCTTCACAAGAAAAAAATTGAATAGTTGCTGAACAGAAACTATTCAATTAACAAAATTCGTCCTGTCTGTCTGTCTGCTTGTCTCTTCATCCATTCAACTCTCAGCATGGAAAAATCTCGGTTTCCACTCTACTGATTTTAATGAAATTTGATATACGAGAATTTTTCAAAAATAAGTCGAGAAAATTGAAGTGTCATTAAATTATGAAAGAATAACGGGTTATTTAAATGAAGACCTATATATAATTACGACAATATATCGGCGAGTTCTTCTTAGAATGAGAAATGTTTCACACAAAATTTGTAGGGAAAATCGAAGCACACGTTTTAGATTCAATAATCATTTTCCGAAAATCATGTTGTTTATGAAGTAACCTGGAAAAGTATGAGGCCACAGGTGACAATAGAATACATAGCAAAAAAGGATGCGTTTCTCCTGCCGGATAACTGTGGCAAGAATCCATACACTCCCATAACAATTAATAAGTGTCACATAATAATTGTAAAGCGTTTTACAACTCCGTAACGACTTATTTGTCATTACTATTTGTTTAGGCAAATTGTGCGTCTTAAGACGGCCGTGAGCAAAAGAAAATTTAGTGTCAGTGCAACATCTGGTACTTTACACGAAGGTCTACATACCTTATATTGTTGACAGCGAGATAAATTCGCCATAAAAACTCAACATTTTTACAATGCTTACAGTGACATATAGCTCAACAACACCTACAGATTGTATTGTTACTTTTACACAGCAACAATTATTACACAAATGCACCACATTGTTACGTTATACATATATTGTCTATCTTGTTTAAGTTTGTACTCATCATAAATTGTGTATTATGTATTATTTCTATCTGACATTGCTGAGTTGAAAGTAATTACAGATTGCCAATGAACGGAAATTACAAAGACTTTTTCAAGTTTAAGGAGACAAAGTGTAATTTTCTTAATATTGGATAGTAACTAAGTAAGAAAAGTAATTATTATTCTTATTTGGATAAAATTTCGTGTATAATTCTGAGGGAATTGAGGAAATTGTGATTGTTCATATACGAAGTTGAACCTGAGAATGTGAAGGCAAAAATTTGTACTCTCCATGTAAAATTATTAGGGCGATAAATTTAAGCACTATGATGTAGACTGAGCATGGTGCACTCATGCAGAAAAGAAATGTGCAAACACTTTGGTCGGCGAACGCAAAGGAGAACACTCCAATTACACAACATGGGATCCAAAGATGGAATCTTAGCAGTTCTTGAAATCATGGGCTTTGCGAAATGAAGTCAGCATCTCAAAATGGAAGAAATTTCTAGCACTCATATAAATATTATATAAATATGTATAGAAATGTAGAATTCTAAATTTCACATGTGAGCGTTTTGGAATTTTAGGCATATCTGAGTGTAACGTGGCTGTTTCACATAATGGCAGTTCATCCTTTAAACCCACTGTAACTAAACGTGTATATATATATACTCGTATATATATATATATATATATATATATATATATCAGTAAATCAGTACCATTACAGGCCCGAGGTGCCCAGAGGGATCCAGGAAATTAAGGATCCCATATTACGTGACAATGTCGCAGGATGGTGGTAAGATTGTCAGCCTTACGCACCGGCCGCTTTTACCCCCAGGAAATACTCCTGGTACTCATTTCTGTTGGAGGCTGAGTAGACGCCAGGACCATAGTGCGATCGGAAAGATGTCACCATCTGGAATCGTACCAG
>Ga0136643_10009692_pt1 | contig 14184 bp, 6 predicted proteins | sample TergutLab28metaG_FD_96883 | JGI IMG/M metagenome (GOLD analysis project Ga0136643, IMG submission 96883) | Labiotermes labralis P1 segment gut microbial communities from Petit-Saut dam, French Guiana - Lab288 P1 (version 3) (version 3) | ecosystem: Host-associated > Arthropoda: Insects >... | reverse complement strand
TTCCTTTGCATTGTGACTATGGGTGATGCAGTGTGTGGAGGATGCAAAACCCTTTTTCTGAACTTCAAAGGGTAAAGCATTTCAGGTGCAGAACATGGAGCCTTCGTTGAAACAAAACTGTAATCTCGGCCAGAAGGTGTAACATTGTCTTTGGATTAATGTGAAGAAGACATTATGAAATTTCACTATGTGTATTGAAGTGTTACATTCAGAATATATTGCAAGATGTTTGCAGAATGTCAGTAAACAACTTGGTAATGATATTCTTGAGTCACTGGAAATACCATGTGTATAATTCATTATGGGGTTTTCTGTATGAAGTTTCACTGGTAAAGTGGTAGTGTGTGATGTTCCATATGGATTGATTTTTTTCACATACATTTTTGAGTGTGTATTAAGAATGTGTGCACACCTACAGAAATTTTTGAAATTTTATTTTGTCAGTTTTCCAGAAAATTGTTGCAGTTACGTTCATTAATGTGCTAGATTGGCACCAATAACAAGAAATGTTAATAGTTGTCTGTCTGCCGTGTAATATCTGTGATTGGCAAGGGAGCTATTTAATGTCATTCTTCATCACCAGTTCCATTGTTCTTTCTGTTCTGGGTGGATATCTGGACTTGGTTGACACTACAAGTAAGAAATTTTTTGTGATAGGCAATAGATAAGTTTTCAGAGAAATATCAGTATGACCAAGAATTTAAATTAGCTTTGCGTGGTTGTGTAGTGCTTAATTTTGCTGTACAGCAGAGTTAACAGTTAAAAGTGTAGGATAGCTGACAAAATTGCAGCTAAACATAAGTGTGTTATGTCTGTACCTGTCATTAAGTGTTGACTTGTTTGTTCCCTGCATTACAGCTACAGCTCCAGAGACATATGGAGGAGGTTATAGTAGTGGAACAGGATACAACACAACATCCGGCTATGATGACAGGGGATATTCAACATCTACAAGTACTTATGGTAGGGGTACAATGTATGCAGTATTAAATGTTCATCGGGACTAACTTTTGTACAGTTAGTAATATGTTACACGATATAGAAGCCCTATTGTAAGGTTGAGAAAGATCGAGACAGTGGCACATTCTCATATTTAAGGTGTTCACAGTTATTAAAATTAAGAGTGGGGTCATGTGGATTGTAACACTAGTTTGGTAGGTGGTTATTGCTGTTCTTGGAATGTCTGTTGTCTCCATGTTTTTTAAAGTGGCCTATGGATTGTATTGTTGCTGTTTTACTGTATGAGACCTGACAAATGTGACCTACTTTATCATTGGTGTGACTGAATCATTGACTGAGATGGCAGGTTATGTAGCATGCATGCAAGACAGGAGAAGTATGTGACATGGTCAGGTGCGGGTGGCAAACACTGTTGTTTTATGTAGATTTTACAAGGCATTCTGAACAGTATCATATGCAGATTTATTATAGTGAATTGTAACCAAATTGGACAAATTTGGAACATGTGGATAGAAATTCCCTTATGTGTGTGAGTAAAGTATGGATTTTACTGTGCGGATTTTATAACATACACAGAAGTTTTTGTTGACATTATTTTCCAAGTTTTGCATGGTGGTACTTGCAACATATGTAGGTGTTGTCATTTCCCCCCTCACACACACACACACACACACACATTTATCATGTCATTCTTCCCAAATTGAATTGTGGCTCCACAGTTCTGTTTCATTACAGCTGCACATGACGTGAAGTGTGTAATGTTAGTCCAGTTATTGTTTATCTTCACCTCTGATGCTTTTGTGTTCCTGTAAACTCCCTTCCTGACATCACTCTTCATTGCTACTGTTGATAATTTTGGTTGGTTTTTCACCTCTTTAATAATCCCATAATGACTTGACATTGTAGTGCATGAGAAAAGACACAGGAGAAAGTATGACACTTAAATTTTTTAAACTGAAGTGTGCCTAATTGAAATTATAGACATATGATTTGCATGGCTGATTTGTGTGTGTGTGTGTGGTGACTGTGGTTGCTGTGGTTGTAACCCATGTACGGTATAATAACGCCATAGAACTACAGATGATCACACTAATTTGTGAGTGCTAAGGTAAATTGCTTTGATCTCTTCAGATCTTGACCACCAGAAGACCACCACCTAATAACTATTGGGCAAGAATAAATTTAAATGGATGAAGTGGTGGTGGTGATGGGGACCATAGGGGATACAATGAATTTCCTTCCTCAGCCTGAGCCTAATCCTGACAGTCTGGGATAGATGGTTTCCCAGGACATAGATAATGAGGGGTGTGTTTAAGATGATGATAATAGGTTGTGGTGGTCTTAATATTATTTGTTGAGTTCAACACTTAAGTGTGTATTGTATGCCACATTTTCTTTGAGATACACACAGGAACCAAGAGAGAGAAAACAAGAAACTGAACAGAGCTTGCAGATTTTGTAAGAGTAACCATACTTTATTTCAGGGTACTCAATTAAATGTCTAGCTTCTTGTCTGCTTTTTAAAATTAGTCATCCATTTGTTACTAATTGTAGGAGATCAAAAGTATGGCACTGAAGTGGCTTCCAATGATGGAGTGTCCATTCCCAGTTTTGTGAAAATTTGCCTGCTTTAAAAGTACAAACGTGTGTGCACTCATGCAGCATGGCAGTTTTATGAGCCTGCTTTCTTTCCTTTACAAAGGGAATTAGGCCGATACAAATATTTGTTTTTTAGTATTTTTGCATTTTACAAAATTAACAAATCAAAATTTGTGTTATTAGTTTACTTGTGATATTAACAGTATAGTAATGAATAATAGAGTGGTTTCATGGATAACTACTTGGTTCTATTTTCATTTGCAGAAACGCCAGGTTATGGTGGAGGTTATGGGAAGCCAGAGTATGGTGAGTATAATGTTGAATTTATTTCTAAGCAAGGTAAAAGTGTCTTTATATAAACCACTTTATCCCATACTTGAAAGAGAGATGTAGTTACAGTGCTGGACAGTTCTTGCCTTGATGCTTTGAAGGAAAGTGCCATAAAATGTGGAACTAATGCATGTACATGGTGCCTGTTTTATACACTTTTGTACTAGTATTGTGGTTATGTGTAATGCATTAAGGAATGTGGAAGTTACGTGAAGGAATGGCTAAACTGTTCCAGGTTATGATCGTCCCAAATTCTGTAGTAATAATAGGGACTAATGATGAGAGCTTTGTAGAGAATATCTTTAGAAATGGAAATGGATAACTGTTGTGGGCTTTAGCAAAAAAAAAAAACAGCTACATTGCCATTTTTGGTAGTCCCAGCATTGAATAATGACGGTGGTTTTCACATACCGTTGCCAAGTAAAGCTGTCATATCATCATTTTAGTGGTCACAATATTTAATAATGGTGTAATTTTTATAGAACGGTGTTAACCCTTTAAAGATGAGGGCTGTCTGTTTTGTCTAAGGACTTGGTGCCCAAAATGTCGGTAAGAGATTACCACTACTGGCTACATAACAAGCCAGAAGAACGCAGTTCTCACTCTCCACCTCAGTTACACAAAACCGATCTGTTAATGTTGTAGGAGGTAAAAGTCGTCATTTTTTCTGAGGTACATACACAACACACAAATGCAATGTGAGCACCATATTTAGAGTTTTTGAATGTTAAACCTGGTGGTACTAATGTAACTACTAGGCTTTAAGAGGTTAAGGAAAGCTTTTTCATTAATATGTGAGCAGGCATACTTGTGGAATATTTAATATTTGTGGAACATTGCTATGGAAAGATGTTCCGATATTTCGCTAGTTGTGATTCAGTCCTTACAAAATGTTCTGAATACAGGTGTTCATGGCCAGTAAGTTTCGGTATTGAGTTATTATAATGGGTCTATACAAAGAGCATTGCTAACAAAGAAGATTCTCTTAATTTTTAGTTGTTTCATCTGTGAATGAGAAAGTCATTACAGAACAATCCTTGGGAATGTTATGTTAGCATATTGGTGATTAAATTGAATGATGATGGAGTCATTACAGAATGTTAACACGAAAAGCCTCTTACACCTGTGATCTATTGAAGACTGGTAACTGAATTTTATGTTTTAAGGTCAAAGAGGAATAATGATAGATGGAGGTAATGAATACAGAGAAACATGGCAATGTGTGCCAAGCATTTTTGCACATTGATAACATGTACCATGTATGCTGGAGATGGGATGTAATGTAAGAGCATTAAGCATGATTTTTGTCTGTTAGTAAATGAAATTCCAATTTGGAAGGCTTTAGAAATATTGATGTGACTAGTAACAGTGCCTTCTATGAGTGAGCAAGGCACATCAATGTTGCACCTATATTATTTTCATGATGGCATTTTATTTATTGCAGTTTGAAATGTACGAGTGCAATTCCATGCATAGTTTCGTAAGAGCGTAATTATTGGCAAGCACAATATTTTGAATTTGTGTACACATCTGCACAAATGTTAGATTCATGTAGCGAAACAAAAATTACAGTTGTAATGGATATATCAGACAAAATGTGGCAAAGAAGTGACAGTACTTGGTTTACTACTTATGCATTGCCTGATTGCTTGTGTGATAAAATGTGTATCTGAAAATGGAAATATTGGAAAGAAGAAACGTATGAATTTTCATCTCCCTTGTACTGTACAAATAGGATACTTAAAAGTTAGGCTGCAGTAGATATTTTGAGCATTAAACTGTGAACCTTTTCACCACTTGATTTTGTTTCCAGGTATTTGGGTAACTTACTGAATCAACAGGAGGAAGGTAAAATTTTAATAAATTCTTCCATTATGTAAGAAATAACTATTTGTGAAATACTGATTTGAGAAAATATGAAATCTTTATTGCCATGGCACAACCATTTCAGATTTATTTTTAAACTGGGAAAGTATTTAAGTTTGCTTTAAAGTGAAGAGTCCCAGTGTAATAAAATTGGTTGTTTTCAATGTAAAATTACATTTTTAGTTGCCAACATTGTGAAGTAATCTTACAGACTCGAGTATTCCGTGAAAATTTTATTGAATGACTTTTTATATTAAAATCAGTAAATGTTGGTAAAAAATATTTTGATCGACATATTGGATTCTTAATGTATGTAGCGTGGTAGATCAGTAAGGTTGGGTTGGTATCTTAAGACTAATATGCTTTTCATTTGTATCCACTGTGAGATGGCACTAGCTTATTGTACTCTTACATATATTGAACTGGTTGTAGTTTATTTCTTTGTCATTAATCATGGTAACTGGGTTTGTTATGGATGCAAGTTTATGGCTTTGAGTTGGTCACATTATTTAAAGCTGTTACCAGTGTGTTTGAATGGTACAAAAACATCAGCAAAGGTTATTTCTTGCTGTTAGTCATTTTATTGTGAGTGCTGTGCTAGCATGCTTGCTCTTTGAGATAATTGGGTTGATATTGTAAACGTACATGATTGGTATGCAGCTCATTAGATGTAAGGAATGAGTTTAGACGTCATATCACATCTAAAGATTTTTGAGGAAAAATTGTTATATAATTATGTTTAATATTTGAGGTTTTCTTTTGGGCATCTGGGTTGTGGTATTTGGTAGAAAGTGAAAGCAGCGTGTCAGGAATGTGGTGCTTCCTTTTTGTGGGTGATGCATTCAGTGGGCATATAGTGTGGAAGAAGTTGGCTACTCGGACCAACATGTCTGGTTTCCTGAGGACAGAGACCAGTGAATTGGGATCCTTTGTCTCCATGTAACTCATCCCGTTATGTTTTATACAAAACCAATAAGTTGAACACAAGTTATATAGGGTGAGTCAGAAACACCTTATGGTTTTTTAAATGCAGTAGCATTTTAAGGCAAAGTGGCAGCATTTTATTAAAATTGGTAGATACATGTCATGTCCATGGGAATTCATGTTAGTCATTACTGTTTGAATATAACATTCTATGGGTGACTGCTGTGTTGTTAAGAACACTACTGTAGTTGCAGTGGAAACATAATCATGTTTTGGTGCTTCTTTAGGGAACTGTTGAATTCCCTCCCAAAGGAAGGGGTCTGGTACTGCAAGATAGGCAAGTGGGTGGGCTAGGTGTGAAAAACATGATGGCATCTGAAATTTGCTAAGCAGCACTTCCATGCTAGTATGTAGGACAACATTTCCAGTAAGACTTATTTCTTCTGCATGCCCCACCTGTCCTGCCCACTTGCCTGATCTTGTAGTACCAGACTACTTTCTTTGGGGCTACTCCCAAATCAAGGTTTGCAAAATATGTCTTGCCAGTGTTGATGACTTTAAAAACAGTGACTTTAGGAATGTATTCAAGGGATCCCTTAAAAAATGCTAGAGCTTGTTACAACTCCCATGCCATCATGGTTGCAGGAGTGTATTAGGTGGGATGGTGGTCACTGATAAAGTGTCGTGTTCAAACAAAAATGATAAACATGAATTTTCATGGACATGGAATGTACCTACCAGTGTTAATAATTTTTTTTTCACCTTCCTTACAATGTTATTTTAGTTTGAAAACCATTATATGTTTCTGTCTTACTTGTGTTTTGGGTTCACAGGTGTACAAAGGAAGGTATAATGTACAAAAGGCAAGCAGAGTCAAACCTGTCACAACCGGTGTTCAGAAACACTGTGAATAATATGGTCAAGCCTTAATGTAGAATGTTCAAAAGAAAATGGTGGCTTATCAGGAGAACTGCATACCATCCATATAGTTATCTGATGTTAATCATTAAAATCATAGGCATTTATAACCTATGGTTTTGAAGTTATGGGGATTATGATGTATATAGTCAAGGAATCCACGGTTCATATATTTTAATATTGAATTGTGAAATTCATATGAATTACTTTTCACTACCCTCTTTTCTGTCTTCAGTGCCTGGAAAAAAATTGTTTTCTGCTACAATTCCATCTGTTCATCCTGTGGTCACATGGTCCAAAACTGTGAAAGAACCTCTTACTCTTGCCTGACTGTCCAGAGAGATTCACAAAAGGATGCTTTTTCAAACTGCATTCATAATAGCTCAGAAAAGGGCCATTTTCCCATTTCCATTGACCGACACAGGCTCAGGTATTCTGTCCCACCCTCATAGATTGGACAGATCACTTTCTGTGCAAGGTGCCTGTACATCCAGACTGCATCCTTGCTCATCTGACTTCAGCACTGAAGATGATGGCAGTATGTTGCTCAAAACCACTTGTTAGCTATACCTCCATTACTCTAAGTTCCCTCTGCACCCTCTTTAAGCAAGACATTGCCAGACCAGTACGTAATTGACTGTCTTTCCTTTTACAGATGGTAATATTTTTGCATTTTAATTGCAGTTTTAGGCTTCCAGTACCATAAAACACGCAGCTTTCGGCTACAGCAATGCCATCTTGTATTTCTGAGTTATTTTGATTCAGTATAGACATGAACAGGTGTACTGTGAACTTCATTAAATTGGAATAGTCCTTCAGGTCCAGCAAAATGTTTTTTAATGTCTCTCGTACTTGTGTTGTATGTGTGTGTGTGTTGTGGTGAGTCAGTAATGGCCGCTGTGTATTTTCTTACTGTACATGTTTCTGTAGATGTCATGTAATTGTTTTCACTAACCAAATTTGAGGTTTCCCTCCCATTTTGTAATTCCTGGGTCTTATCTTTTTCTTGCTGTAGAGGTGTAAATGGTGATGGTGGTGCTTTACTTCAATGTCATTCTCATTCTTTGTGTCCTTCCTTGTAATGGTACCATTTGGAGTACTTTGATGGCCACATCCATGAGCGACATAGCAGGACTTTCACCTTTTGTTTTTCTGTGATTTGATGAATTTTGGGGTTCTGTAAGTTTGCAGGCTTCTGATTATCTATTTGTTCATTCTTTGTCACAATTTTGGCATGGCTTCCCACCTGTTGTGATTGCACGAATACAAGTGTTTTGTGGAACCTTTCTACTGCTTCTATGTATACAGGTGCTGAAACTAAATCACAGTTTTGTAAATCCTTGAAACATCATGTAAAGAGTATGGTGGATGTACAGGACTGACAGTCGGTTATTCCTATGGAGGAAGCTTGTGGTGGTGGTGGTGGTGGTGGTTAGGACGTATGTGTACCCTTTTCTTTAGCTGTAGACCAGTGGTTCTCATGTTTGCGTGGATAATTAGCTTCTGGATATAGATGAACAAAGAGTAGAGTAATATGTTCTTCATACTAACATAATATAATATTGTGTAGCTGGAGGGGACTAGGACATGCAGTTGTTTCTATCCTCTCCCATTTATACAAAAAATTTGCATTTAGAGGAGTAAGTAATTTTAGTTCATCCTTATCTCAGAGAGTGGGTCCTGATAGTGTAGTAGGTATAGCGACCTGCCATGGGCTGGACGGTCAAGGGATTGAATTCTGGTGGGGGCGAGGTTTTTCAAGCCCATCCAGTCTGGCTCTGGAGTCCATCCAGCCTCCTGTGCATTGTGTACTGGCTGTCTTTCTGTGGGGTAAATTGGCTCAGGATTGGCATTAAAATGCCTATCCCTCTATAGCGCATAGGTTAGAAAGAGTAGAGCTACATCTCTTCTCCACTTCTGGGTCTGTGTGGCCAGTTCTGGGGTGAATGTCACTTTACCTTTGCGACAGAGAGCTCTGATCGTAGTATTCGGGGATTGAATTTATTATAGGGGAAAGTAAGCGCTTGATATGGGTCTTAAAAACAAGTGGCATATTTTGCAGCAGTTCTTCACTTTCACGCTTCTGGTGGGAACATACTGTTATTTCTTAGTATGCAGTTTAATTTATTTGAGATGGAAAACATGCCTCAAGAAGGAAGAATCTTCGTAATCTAATATTGTATGTCTTCTTTGCAGTGATTAATACATGGATAAGTTTTATTCCTACTTATTGCACAGTACCATGTTTACCTGATTGCAAGACTAATCTAAGACGGCGCCCCCAAAAAAAACATGTCTGCCGAGGAAAAATGTATTTATTGAAATATAGGATGACTCCCTCCAAACAATAAGTCTGCTAAGAAAAAATGTTTTACCATTAATTTCATACACTTAATACACAAAGTATGTCAGGATTCTTTCCAGCTTTACCAATCAGTGTCACTTGTCTCTGTCTTCACAGTCAGTGCCTTCTTAAACTCACTCCTGACATTCCCATCCTCTTATTCCACAACATTTCATAATCAGTCCCATCCATTCCTGTAAATATACAGCACTTAAACCCATCACAGTCACTTTTGGTGAGATGCGCTGCCATGCCCCCATGATCCACATTGACTGAACAATACATTTATATTTGTTGGTTCATAAATTTATATGAACCTATAAAGATTCACAATTTTTTCCACAGATGGCATTAGTGGTGTTAAGAATTTTAATACATGGTTTTTTTTTTTGGTGTGTGTGTTTTGTCTGGTCTGGTCCAAGTTCATGTCTCTTTTAAGGGGTTTAATCTCTGGATTGATCCAGGTTTCATTTTTAAGCCTTGTAGTTAATTTGTAATTTTTCATTAGCCATTTTCCTGTTCATGTCCTTGGACTAGATTTGTTGTCAGGTGGATAACTTAACAAGTTATCATATCTATGTTGCCCAGTGATTGAGAGTAGCTCATTCTGAGGGTTCGCCAGGTTGGGTGCCTCTGCTTGAAAACAGATGTTATCCAGCTTCTGAAATGTCGTGCTTTAAAAAATTAGATGAGGGACAAAGCCCCCAAAAATACTGTGTCAGTTAACTTCAGTCATTCTCTGTTCTCTCTTTTTGATTTGTTGACCCATAAAGATGTGACTGATGGGTTGTCCCAAAAGTTTGGTACATAATTACTACTATGCACTGCGTAATGTCTCAAAACAGCGCAGATCTCACATGACCACCTGGTGATGCAGGCCTTGGTTTGGCTCCACATGGTCCAGCTCATTGCTCTGTGTGTCTCACGTGTTTAAGCGCCAAATTTAGGGACCAAATCTTATCTTGAATTTAAGGAAATATGGTATATACCTTATATGTTATTCCAACATGTTTTTGCTAACATGTATCCATCTTCTGGCCATAGATGTCATATTGAGTTAAAAGTATGTAACATTGTTGAAGATTAAGGTATAATGTACCTTTCAAAGTTAATGACAGTGTGTTTGTATGAAGTTAGATGTTTTTTTTTAATGTAAGCATCATCTTTTCAATGTTAGTACAATGTTCTGTATACAGAAGCAAGTTGCATATGTATTGGATGGACGCTGTCTTCTGAGTCAGATCAGTATAGAGTGTTTGATGCATGCACATCTGTTGTATGCAGAACTTTCTACTAATATATAAAATACTAAAAGGTTTTGCTGATTGTATCCTCCTTATCTTGTACCTCATCATCTTTTTCATTGGAATACATTGAAAATAACTTCAAAATGTAGATTTTACCTTAATCTTTTTCAGGGTTATTGATTTTAACTAAATGTGAGCTTCCTGTGCTTTCCCTTATGATAGCTGTATATGCTCACTAAAGTGTGTTGGAGTAACTTAAGGTTAAAGTGTGCAATAAATTGAAGTAAATCTTATCGGTACATTTGAAATGTTAATCTGACTTGTTTTTTACCCATACAGCACCTTTCAGTCTAAAATGTGTTATACACAGTATATATTAAACAAAAATAATCGAGTGGTGAAAATTAGATTAAAAACATTAAACAATATGTTATTAATTGGATGCATTGTTTGACGTGTGGTTTTACTTGGCACATTGGCGCTTCATGATCTGGTTGTATATTTAGTTGAAAGATGGACGTTGAGTATGTTTGGAAGTAAGATGCTGGAAACATTGTTAGTGGAGAGGAGGTTCACTTGTTTTCTCTCTTTAAAACCTGGTAGAGTAATTTTTTGTCATATTTTTCTAGTGCAGTAGCAAGTCCATGATTCTTTGAAAATGTTAGTAATGTCACCTTTACTGGGAAGAGTGACTTGTTGGCTGTGTTACAGTATTCTTTAGCTAGGTCATTTAACTTAATGTTAATGAGGTTGAAATGCCACTCTATATAGCTGGCAGACCTGAGGTCATATATATACTGGGTAGGTGAACATACTGCGATATTTAATCCTGATAATGTCAGAAATCTTCCTTGCTATTATCATTTGATACAAGTAGCTTGTTAGTGATCAAGATACATGAACAAGAGTGCCTTCATTTGTTTGCCTTGCACATTTTAGTACACAGAACAATCCCTTATTGGATTTTCTGTTGTCACTGTGAGATGTGATATTCAAAGGAAATCGGTATAACTTGTGTGTGTTGATATTGCGTTGCTTGCAGGTGGCAGTTCAGCTGGCTACAGCCAGTCTCGCGATTATGGTGGCCAGTCACAACGACGCTACTAAGATTTGGCCAATCATAATAGGCCTCTTAGGACAAAGAATTGAGAATGCTGTTCTAGCCAAATGACAAAAAAGGGTCAAAAACTTGTTTGAAATTCATATGACTGGGTTAACCAATGCAATGGTAGTACATGTTCAGTGTGGAGCAAACAACCCATTAAGAAAACTTGTAATAGAAATTGAAATGCACAAGAAATATATCTTGCCATTGCACCTCAAGAGAAGGATGAAGTACATACAAGTTTCTGTACAATAAAATGTTTGGTTTTTTGTTACTGTCTTATGGTACACAACATTTATGGAAGACATGATTTGTAGTGTTTTGAACTGCATACTCAAGATATTAAGGTGCAGAAGATGAAGAATGAATCTTTAATTTAGGGTTAAAACTTGTGTACTGACTTTTTGAGAAGGGATTGACAAGTTGAAGTTTGCAACTGGGGATTATGTAGCAATCCGTTCTGTAAATCTTAGAGCCACTCTTACTGTGTGTCCTGTGTGCATAGATTTGTCCGTGTGATTTAATGTTAATATCTTATATAGTTAGAGAGGTATGTGTAAGTGTAGAACACCATAAGGTGGAGGAACACCCTGTTGAAGAAGTCTGAAATGCAACATGGTGTATACCTGAAGGTATTGTTCTCCATATCTGAAGTTTAGCACCTTTAACTTCTGCCACAATCTTAGGTTTTTTTAACATTCCAGCTTTTGAAATATTGAGTTCTCATTTACAGAAACGTATATGTGAATAGGATCTGAAAGTTCTGTAACAATTTGTATCAGAATGTCTCTTCACTATCAGAAATATGGATACACAGATTTTAAACAAATGTAATTCTTAATGCAACACCTCTTAAGTACTAATCCATTTTATGTAAATAATAATATGGAAACATCTTACTATATTGTTTTTGTCTGTGTCTCCTTCCTGTTTCCCTAAAGCCTTTATGCAGAGATTGAAGGAACTTCCCACTCATTATATGAACACAAATGAAAGAATTGGTGGAGTATTATTGCTGAATAGAATTTAAAACTATATATCATTATGGTGGTACCTGCCCTAGAAAAACATGTAACTGTTGTAGTTTGACTGCAATGCAAATCAAGAGTTGAGAGATGTTTACGTGTTACACATTTGTGTTAGGACTTAAAGTGAGCATGCATAACTGAATAATGTTGCTGAAGAACACAAACCTGCAAACTGATGAAACTTGATGAAGCCTGTTGTAGGAATTTAATTTCATTGTAACTCATTCACTTCAGGATTTGTTTAAATATCTCATGTGACAGTTCTACTTCTCTATGCAATTTATTTTGTAGGAGATTTGAGAGTTTTAAAGTTGCTTTAATTATAGTAATAGATGAAACAAATATTCTGACTCATTGTTCTTCCCAGATCCATAGGTTTGAAGTAAAAATAATTTCTGCTCCTAATTTTACATTGCAACTCCTGATGTGTTATTTTATACCTAACTAATAAAGTGTTATTTATAGCTGGCCTAAGATTCTTTTAAGCAAGGCAATGAACAAGAAAAGAAAATGTTTTAAATGAGGCACCACATTTGAAGGCTTGAAAACAAAGTTCATACACAAAGGGGCACAATAGTTACATGTAATAACATGCAACACAGGCAGGTGAGTGGCAAGAGTTAATGTTTTTTAAATGCACTGCTATATGTGTAGGTCATAGATACCTGTAGGTGACTACAAGAAATGGAAAGTTTTAAGAGTGCCGTATGAAAACACTAGCACACATGGATATTTTAAATAATGATATAAAAGTACATTTCCGACTGGCTTAGTTTTTGTGATCTTAATACGAATGATTTTAGTATGATCTACGCTCAAAAAAATGGATCGTGAGATTTTATTAATATCCTGTGGGTATTGTGTATGTTCATCTCACGTGCAGAAGCTATTTAAAAAGCCTCAGAATTTGCATTTATGCTGGTAGAAGTTCGATTGCTAATTCTTATAGGAGGCTTGTCTTTTATCATACATGATCATAATAAAACCCATCACTATGTTGTGTGGTATTAATGAAGTTGAGAAGCACTGGTGGGGTTGAAAAGTGGAGGTGTTAGGTAGTTTTATGTAAGAGTGCAGTAAGCCATTAAATTTGGAATACATTGTGGAAGTGAGACTCTGTGTCAGCTGAACTATGGAATACATGAATTCAGTCAGAATGGATGCTAATACATACAAGAATATTGACGAATATAATGAAGTGTTGTATGTTGTCAGTTTGAAGTGATGGTGTACATAACATTTAAAGTAAAATTTAAAAGGACTTCACTCTGAATTCATTCATGAATATTAATAAGTTGATCTTGCTTCATGACTGAATGCTGTCTCAGTATGAGTTTGATTTAGATAGATTGTCCCAAATTTGTCTTCCAAGGAGCAAAAGTGAAGATGTATGGATATAACTCAATCATGAAATTGAAATCATAAATTATATGAAAATTGGAAGAATAGAGGGTGTGACTTTATGTTTAGAATGCATATTTTATTTTGGGGTACAGTGTGAAAAGGTATGGTTTGTAGACTGACATGTAGTCATTGCTGTTTATTTGCATGTGACCTAACAATTGAGTTATTGTACATTGATGAGAATGTGGTGTGTTCATTAAGTACTAAAGTGCATTTTTGTCTGGCCAGGAACCTGAATGGAATCTGTGGCTGTCTTGTTCCTGTATGAGACAGAACATGTAGAGCTGCTTTGCCACATGATGGAGGAGCTGAGCAGAGTTGGTAAGAGAGCTTGCTTATGTATTAAAATACTTTACTAATGCAGTAATATATTTTTTTTTTATAAAAATGATCAGAATACTGATGGCAGCCACTCATAAAAAACAGAAGTGTAACAGCTTTCTGCTGTATGTATGTATG
>Ga0136643_10009691_pt1 | contig 14185 bp, 8 predicted proteins | sample TergutLab28metaG_FD_96883 | JGI IMG/M metagenome (GOLD analysis project Ga0136643, IMG submission 96883) | Labiotermes labralis P1 segment gut microbial communities from Petit-Saut dam, French Guiana - Lab288 P1 (version 3) (version 3) | ecosystem: Host-associated > Arthropoda: Insects >... | reverse complement strand
CTTTACCCCCAGGAAATACTCCTGGTACTCATTTCTGTTAGAGGCTGAGTCGACCCCAGGGCCATAGTGCGATCGGAAGGATTTTATGTCAATGAAAAATCCAATGACACCAGCTGGGATCAAACCAGCGACCTTCCGATTTGTAACACAGCACCTTAACTACTGTGCTACTGCGGTCCCCAGTATTACTAGAAATAAAACAAAATTATGAAATAAATGGCATTTTGTGAAAAATAAAACAGAGATTATGCAGCATGTCTTAAAAATTGTAATATATTTTCTTGTTGCCTAACTATACAAAATGTATTCTTATGAGTGTTTTCCTATGTTTATTTGCACAGGAGAACATTTAAATTTTAAAGGTTAAACAAAGTGTATAAAACATGACGCCCCCTATAACTAACATTCTCCCTCCTCCCATTATTCCATCTCACTTAGTACCAAAAATTCCTCCCTGGGTTATTTAATTACGTCACTATCACACTTAAAAATGTAACACCAACAGACAAAAAATTGTCTGTATAACATATGAGCACAGCCTTCTTGGACATAACACTGTGAAGTTTGGCAGATGTGTAAACACATTTCAGAGAGGTCTGCTGCCTTCACTTTCAAGAAGAAATCTTCCATCCTCAAGACAGAAGCAGCAGCTTCCTTTGAAACGTTGGTACCTACATGCCTGACTACAAGGGATCATGACTCAGAAGACTGTATTCTAAATATTCACAGCCGTAGGAACCTCAGGTTTCATCTGTACCTTAAATTAACATTGTTAGTTAGTCCTACCATCTTGGTGATATTGGTGCTCTTGCTCTCCCTATCTGGCAACACATTACGAGGTGTTCTGCTTCGCCTTGAGCTACTTGATGTAGAGGCTGAACCCTCACTATGTCCATTAACATCTGGGGTACAACGATTCATTACACTCCATGACATTTGCTGCAGAAAAACACAAACATGACACTCTCATTCTACCAACAATTAATGCACAAATTCTGTGTATTATTATATCATTACAATAATGCTGCAGTTCCCACTGGATTACATCATTACATCAACTACCACAAACAGCCTGTGCTATCAAGAGTTATCATTAACATGATTTGTGTAAACAAAATGGCTATATGACTGAAGGGGAGTACAGGGATGTATACTAGAGGGAAGCATAACAACCCAAGAGAGATGTGGAAGGGGTTGACCACCAGACTTCTTTCTGTTACCTCAGTACAGCTATATGAGTCACGTGGAAGACAGACTAACAAAAACAAAATTCTCGTTAAGAAATATCTGGCAAAGCAGGCGATGATTATGATGGTGGTGGTAGTGGTAGTGGTGGTGGTTATTAATATTAGTAGTAGTAGTAGTAGTAGTATACCTGAAACAAACCACATTTCTAGGGTATATACTATTGATGCTGTTCTATAGTTACAGTTTATGGTACATGGTATGTCACATCCCATGTTGAATGTTTTGTGCTTTTACATTACCACTTTCCAAAGAGTGTGTGTGTGTGTGTGTGTGTGCAATGTGTCTGTTTTCTGTAGTTCCTTGAAGTCACATTTTCCTGGTATGTTGCTCAGGTATTTTCTGAGTGGTTCACAGATGGTTCCAGTTGCCCCTGTTATTACTGGTATCACTTCTGGTTGTTGTAATTTCCACATACACTGTATTTCTGTTGCAAGTGCTGTATATTTTAGAATCTTCTTGACTTCTTTCTTGATCACATTTATTACTATATTATTATTATTATTATTATTATTATATTTTATCGCCTTTATGCAGGGTATTTACAATTATATACCTGAAACAAACCATATTTCTTGGGTATAGTGTTGCAGCTGTTCTGTATTTATAATTTGTGCTAGATGTAATGTTATTTTGCATGTGAAATATGTTTTGTGTGTTTATGTTAGTACTTTCTGTAGTATGTGTGCAGTGTCTAATATGGCTGTTGTTTGCAGTTCCTGGATTTTGTGCTGTCCTGGTATGTTGGCTCAGGAATGGGCTAAATGATTCTGAGATGGTTCCAGTTGCCTCTGTTATTACTGGTATGACTTTTGCTTATTATTGTTATTTTTGTATTATTATTATTATTATTATTATTATACACTCTTTATGTTTTCTGAGGTTATGGCACTTTACAAGTTCTTGGAACCAAACAGGTATCTTATATTGAATATGGAGTCTGGTGTTTGCAACTTTTATCAGTTCCAATTAACTGCAAAGATCGAGACTCTGCTGTATAATTTCATGACCCTGACAATGGAGAGCTTTGTATCCACCACTGACCATTATCCATGGTAGTACACATGATGCCCGATGTAATGTACCAGCAACAGACCACAAGGGTACTTAGAGAATGCCATAAGGGCCAACAGATGCTGTCTGACTGTGCTCCAAGTGGCATCACACACACACACACATGCAGTGCAACATTTTATGATGTATCCCAGGCCAGTTTCAACACTTTCCTCATATACAGTATATCGCCCAGACAGGGTATGAGTACAGTGTCATTACAGCCACCATGAAAATTGGTACTGCCCTGACAAAAGTCTAAACAGTCCACAAACCAAGTTGTGGTGGCAAACTCATTTTCAGAATCAAAACTGAAATGTGGAAAAAAGAAAATGTAAAGTAAATGATGAAGTTTTGTGAATGCACTATACAATACACATTGGATTATCCGCGTCTCTGATTATTTGTGTCTTCTCAAGGTCACTGGTCTGGGATAACATATATTCTACTGTTTTAAAAACAGACATTGGTCTGTTGTATAATAAAATAAAAAATTTTGAACCACATGTTACCTGCTCTTCTCCATGAGAGTAGTGAGGTGATGCAAATCTGCTGTTGTCATGTACGACACCTCCTTCTGGTCCTGGGAATCCAAAAATAATATATTACTAAAAACTAAACACACAATGCTAACCCACCAAATCAAGCATTAAAGCAGGGAGTGTACATTACAGGGCTGCATTTTTCAATGCAGGATATTAACCAGTTATTCAGCAAAATGATCTAGCACTGACAGAATCCACACACTATGGCAAGGCTCTGGTGATTTGGTACACCATCACTGCAAAAAAACATTCAAAACCAGGCATGTGGGATCTGGTAATTACACAGCAGCATCAGTGTAGCCCTTACCTGAGGACATCCATTTACTTTCCCAATTAATTCCATTAGCCTCCGTCCATTCACCCTTCTTTCACACAAAATATTTTTCAGCTGCTCAATATGCAGAAATTATCCCCAAAATGAGGATTAACCCCAAAAGTCAGGGTAGTACCAAAAAATCAGGCAAATTGGGGGGGGGACGTGGCATTTAAAAGTTTGTACCATTTCCTAAAATGACATGCCAAACTTCATGAGAAACTCAAGTACTTTAACACACTGGTGACTGGATGACATGCTCAGCTCACATCGAAGAAGACCACACACTATGAAAAGTACAAAAACTTGCTACTTCTTACTTTGGGAACAGAAAATTTACTGTGTTAAGCAGTTAGAGAAGGCCTAGCAATTCTTACACATAACAGGCTTGGCAGCATGATGTACACATGAACACAATATTATGTAACATCTGTGTGTAATTAGTGTCAGGAAATATTACCAAGATCACAGCAGTCAAGTGATGCTGACTGAGTATTACTTGTCTTTCGTGTTCGATTGTGTCCCATATCTGGTGTAGGCTGCCAGTCCAAGGTAACCTACAAGGAAATAAACAGTTCACACAAAGGCAGTAACATACAGTAAAACATGGGCCAACAAACATGGCATTGGGTTTCCGGGTAATGTGGAACAGTTTACATCTGACTCCTATTTAAGTAAATAGTATGCAGGCAATGTGAAAAGAAAAGTACAAACATACATACAAACATACATACACATATATTTCAAAAGTCCAATAATTCTGTCACCCTAGAACTAGAACCTGACATGTTTAAATAGCTGTGACCAATCTCACAGTGTAACTGTCAATGTTTCACATTTAGTTGTATTTTTAGACACACAACTTCATAATTTGTGCTCCTTGCCAAATATTATTTAAGACGATCACATCAAGCCACATGAGACAGGCAAGGCATGCATGCCATATGGTAGAAAAGTAAAATGTATATATCATTTTGGCCAGGAGCAATAAAGGGAAAAGATCACATGTAAGAATTAGGCATAGATGGAAAATAACATTAAAACCATTCTAAAGACATAAGGTAGCAGGTTATGGAATAAATTAATGTGGCTCAGGGTAAGACTGGTGGCAGATTCTTTCCCACATGATACAGAGCCTTCAGGTTCATTAAAATGCAGTGGATTTCGTGACTACCTAAGCAAATGTTCATTTATCAAGAAGGACTCTACTCCATGTAGGCAGTCCACCACCCACCCAGCTTGTTAGTCTTATGGAATCAACAAGTCTGTATCTGTCTCTTCTGTACCCTCGTCACAGTTTTGAACTGACTGACAATATGAAAAACATCATTTTATTGGTGTGACAAAATGACTGTTTCATCTGGTGGTCAGCCTAATCACTTCCTACCAGTCTTGTACAGTCTACACATAACATTATATAACAAACAAACAAAAAAACCTGAAGTAACAACATGCAAAGTTTGACAATACTAGTACTAAGCGTTGTCTTACACCACTGTAAAACAATTCCACCCTTTTCACATCCTCACAGAAAGCATCCTTACGATCAGTCTTCATAGTACTTCCTTACCATATTTTTTGTTACTGTTTTTATAAGGATTCCCATGGAGGTTTAATACACTGTTATTATTTCCCCCAACTAATTTGACATTCAGATAACAGTGTATCATAATAAATTCTTATAATACGTAAAACCAACTAGATGCACTAATTTCTCAAATTTATTTTTGGAATAAAACTCTACATTTTTCGGACAGTTCCTCTGTCCATCATAAGTTTTTTCACTGTACACACAGCAGTGGTATATGTCAGCAACCCTGTATGACATATTCCATTGCTGTGTGTAGAGTGAAAAAACTCCTGATGATGGACAGAGGAACTGTCTGAAACATGTACAGTTTTATTCCAAAAATAAATTTGAGAAATTAGTACACCTAGTTGGTTTTACATATTATAAGAATTCCCCCAACTAATCGACCACAGACACTACACACAAATGGAGCCACACAGTTCTTCATGTGCATTTACATAAACATTGCAGAAAACCTACAATATGGGTCATAAAATGGGTCCACGCATTAGGTTTATGGACTTTTTCTTTTTCCTTCACTTTAAATTTGTTACTGAAGTTCATGAATTCAAGCAGTTATAAAATAATTTCATCACTAAAATACCAGCAGAACATTCAGGAACCATGTACTGTGGGGAAACCATGACAGTGCAGGTGAGAACAAGCAAAGGCAGCCAAGCCATCCACACTCACAACCACACCCAGAGTACAATTTCTAATTTTAAAAAATCAAATGCATTAGGGTTAAGACTTTAACACATAGCTGATAAAATTACATCTAATTTCCACTCAAAAAACATATTCAGCAAAATATAAATTTTTAACTCAACAGATATAATCCTCAGCCCTTCCCTCCTCACAGTATGATTTATTGTATATTCAATGGTAATTCTGAACTTCAGGGCTTTACAATTTTAAAATTATGTTACTGACAAAGGCAATCACAACTGTACTTTAGTTTTAAGCTCAAAGACTGTGAACTGTAGCTTCATTAAAATAATGACTTAAAGCCATACATCTCAAAAGCATGGAAGCTGGCATGATGCCACAAGCAGTTATGTTTGTTTAGTGGAAAATAGATATCACATACCAGTATATCATGCATGCATTTCCCAAATGGTTAATTCCACTGAACTTTTTAAGTACTGGGGAAAAGTAATGGTAAAAAGATACTGACTCCACATTTTGAATAGAAATACATATGAATACTTAAGCAGCAACAATTACGTTACACACAAATGAAGACAGAAATTCTGATATCATACTGCCCGATAACACCATTCAAATGTTCATCAATTACTCAAACCCCGGAAAACCAAAGACATATTGGTAGGTCATGTTGCAAGCATTAGACTGTTTACCCTTACCAGATGCCATTTTTGTGATGATATAAGCACAGACACATACAAGCAGTCACTCCCACACCAAGTAGTTGCATTACAGTACAACCAGAAGTGACACAGCATGGCTATTTAGGCGTCCTCCTGAAGTTATTTTAGGCTGGACTCAAAAGATTTATTTTTAGCACTCCTCCAATGCTTATTCCTATCATGTACTGTGTTAACTAAAAATACTGACCACTATATTCCAAGGTCAGTCTCTTCTGCCTCACTGAATCCATACCAATGTAAACCATTTTGACCATTATCCTTATATTTATCAAATGTCATGCACTACACTGTATATGGTAATTAAAAGGATGTTGTAGAATATGTTGCATGGTATGTATGATATTAAAACTTCTTGACCACATTTTATTCATTGATAAATAATTACCAAGTAATCCACATCCCATTTCACAGAACTGAAGGAACTGTATCCAGTAACAGTAAAAGTGCTTGTTCCTCGGCCACTACAAGGCTGCTTTCCTTGCCAGTATAACATTATATCACTCATGAAACAACAATTTGTTGCAACCCACACAATTCATCAAACTGAGATTCCCACATTACTACACAGTTGGGTTACAACATACCTTCTGTCAAAATAATGTGACCACAAAAAAAAGCTGTTTCTCCTCATATTTTTGTAAAAAAGTAATATGCTTTTGTGCTGGTCTATTCAGGCTCTCTCAAGTCTTTTCTGTCTCTTGTACAACTGTGTATTACTGGGTTGTGATAAATTGCTGTTTCATGAGCATTATATTATCTAATACCCACTTAGGGAATTAAAGCTCACTCACATGATTAAAATGACTGGAAATGACAACTGAAATCACATCCAAAATCTCTATTGCAGTAGTGGAACAATGTTATAACAGCTAATGCCACAGAATATTTTGGCAAAAGTATGGACGATACTTCCCAACATGTCTGGGTGTTTTCTAATCTCACTTTCCGTAACAGTTTGTGTATATGAATAGAATAACTTCACCACATCATCTAGCCTTTTCCTAATTTACCAGCAATCACATATTCACCCCTTAATTTTAGTCAGTTCTAAATTGGAAGTGCTGAAATATTAAGACAAGAATACTCACAAGGTTGTTAGGAATATTATTATAACTCTGCTCTCTCCTTGACTGCCACACAACATCACGTGATGAATCATTGTGAGGCTTAGTCTTCGGCACTGTTCCAGTCTGTCGCCCATTTACACCAGGAGCCATGGTTCACTGTGCAAAGAACTCCCTAATTATGTAGTTTACAAAAGGACCCGGTTGACTATAAACCTCCAAATCACTCTGGTTTTGCAATATGAATGTGGCCCCTCCTCAAGCTTCCTGGGAAAATAGTTAGGTGCCAAACATCTCCATTGCCTCTGTAATATATGCTTTTACTTGCCATATTCTTCACTGTTACTTCATATATCTCTTAAAAGAAAGTGTACTTATGTTATTCATGACAATTCACTGAAGAACACGCAAAGTAAACTGTTAGTATGATGGTACAGTAAAGTGTTAACATCTAACATTTTGGCCAGGAAGTCAAGACAGTCTACTGCCGTACTGGAAAACTGGAGCCAAATTAGAATGTTTCAATCACCTGAGTTCCCCACTTAAGTGGCAAATGGTACATGAATTTGGTGTTGTTAATTAACAACTGTGTTTCCAGTGCATCGATTTATAGTGTCAAACTGGATATTATATGAAAGCTTACAAAATGTGGGAACACAATCACTGTTTATTTTCATGGTACATCAAAGTTAGATCATGTGAGATGTTTTAACACCCATCATTCTCAGGGGATTACATTATATTAGATCTGGTTACAAAAACGCAGTTCATACGGCTGAAATACGCTGAGCAAGTTGGTAACACTAAAGCTTGAAGCAGGTATATGAATGTGGAAAATGCTGTGGATTGAGATACCTGGAAGGAATGAGAAAGAAGGGTGAGGACAGTAAGGATGGCCTCCAACTCCTACATTTTTCCCGATTCTGGTTATGTTTTGGAATAAATCAGTAAAATACACACAGCCCCAATTCTGCAATAATATGACAGATGATGTCGTGGCGTAAATGCGCGATAAAACATGCACGGTTACAGAATTACTGGTGTTCCGACATACCCTTGCGCAAGGCCCCATGAAGGCATCTGACTCTCATAATTGCCATACTGAGGGATATGCATAACAGTTTTTTTTTTTTTTGTTCTAGAAGAGGCGATGTTGAAGATCAAGTCTGCTCGAATGTTACGCCGGGTAAACTGGCAAAGTACTAAGTCGACACGGCGTAACATTCCAGACCACTTACCTTCAACAGGACTTTTACACTACTACGGCAACTTGCTTCTGGCATACGACCGCATTATTTTCCAAAAATCTATGTTATTCACTTATTATAAACAATTTAATATGGGTCCCAGACAACAATTTAAAAAATATAGATTATGTATCATATTCTAACGTTTAATGTGTAAGAAAGGTTGCAACGAATTCGAACAGGTTAGAACATGCAATTCTGTATTGCAATTAGGCCGTTGTCTAACCAGCTAAAGCCTTCCAACCGAATTACTGTACATGTAGCTAAACATCACTACGTAAAAACAGACTTACACTTCACGTTTCTCACTCACTTAAATGCGCGATACATTAATTACATGGGTGGACAGCACCACTAACAACTTTTATATTGTAAAACACAAAAATTCAAATGTTTAATACGGGACAGATACACATATTCGAAACTGACCTACAACAGCGCCCCTTTAGTTAGAGTGACAAACATCGTATTGCTATGGCAACATCTTCAAAATGGTTTCCAGTAGGTGGTAAAGTCCAGGTATTGATATAGTTAGTTAAGTTGTACGTTGTATAACCTCAGGAAAATGGCTTAAAGGGGCGAAAATCTGCAATGTTTTTATCAAAGACGGTCCTTAATCTATCATTATGTTCAGTGTGTCTAAACAATTACAATTTAGTTAACTCATCTGTACATTAGTTCAGATAATTACAGTTACTGTATATCTAACACAAATATTCTAATCAAACGTGGAGATGTCATGATGGGGAATACAGCTTCATATTTGGCTGGTTCCTGGTTCGATTATCAGACTGGGGACTGAGTTTCCTGAGTCTAACCAAGCATGTGTTTGGATATTATCTTAGTGCCATAACCACCTTTCCCACTTTCACAATTCAGTCACCTCTTCATGTTGGATACTGTATAACTGACAAAGAGGAAGACTATTAAGAAACGAAGAATGAAGTTAATAATGTACTATGTACAAATTCAGTGCGTTGCCCTCCAGTTTATTTAACACAGATTAGTTTGTTCCTTCCACCACTTTTCTGCACCAACCACAGGTTACCATACTGTATGTCGCCTTGTTCCTGGACATGTCCTCTTTTTGGGACGTAAAATATATGTCCGGGCAGATTTTTTGAAGAGCGAAATTGCCTGGGTTTTTAGCCATTGATACTGCCACAAAGAAAAAAAATAATAATAGTAGTCGGAATTCAGTTTTATCATGACTGTTGAACTAGGAAGAACTATTCTTCCCAGACTTCATAAATGGCAGATTAACGAATTCAAATTCCCATGAGAAATGTACTTCAAGGTTGAATGTGATTCATTCCTACCATTTTACTCTCCAGTCCTGCTCTCCTAGTGTCCTGCAGTGATGTTATTATGATCCCTTCCCATGTTCAAATTTCCTCCAGTAATTTCAACAGTGGTATTACTTTAAGTAAATTGAATGATGAGGAGTTTGTGTGGTTGAGGACAGGGAGAATACAAAACATTGGAAAGAGGGATAAATTCATGGAGGCAAACAAAACTTACACTTGTCAGTTTAATAACCTCACATGCCAAAGGTATCTTATTGCAGGTTTTTGCAAAATATTACGCTTTCAAGGTTCATTTGGGATTTTGTGTCAAATGAAGTGGTATAGAGGTGGGTTTTTTTCTGGCTAGTACAATTTTTGTCTGTCTTCCACAGGCAGCAGGTTACTCAGAAACAAAGAAAGATTTCTTCCAGTCTACAAGACAGCATTCTTTGTGTTCCTGAGCAGTGGTGGTAGACACTGTAATTAAAATTACCACCATTATAATTCCATTTATAAAAGGTGGAAATATAGATGCAAGGTTATGAACAAAATTAAATACATCTGGAAAGAATGGAGAGAGTCCACCTTGCATGACTGGTGTTCTGTTAATGAGAGAGGGGAATCAGAGCCCTATGATAACTAAACCCATCTTGAGATTCATATGAAAGGCCTTAGCAATCTAACATTACAAAGATAATTATGAGAAGTCCCATTGATGTGTTTTGACTTATGTCATCATGTTCTACCACTGTCACTTCACCCATCAAGTGATTATATTTCTAATCTTTGTCTACAGAACCTGTTTCAAAACAGAAAATTAAACTTGTAGTAAATTACTTGTTTTTGAAACTCTTTTGAGAAAATGTGATGTATACAGATATCCATACTTGTTCTGTTGTTGGGCATGATGGACAGTGGTGTGCGCACTGCTGCTGTGAAGCCAACAGCCACGAAATTCCCCACCATCTTTTGTGATACCCAGAAGTACATTACTGTATTTATTTCCATATAACCATGATGGAAAACCATTTTCCTGTCTGATGCCAGATTTACATCTGAAGGCACTTATAATAAGTGGGGCCAGCCTACTTTTCTTTTTCAGAAGTACAAAGTAGATGCCTTCATGTGATAGATGCTGCTTCGTATTTGTTAAGACAGTTCGTCATTTCTGAGCCTGTATGTGGTTTTTAGGTAATATTTGACTATGTGGCAAAGTTAAAATATTTTGGAGCAACCCCGACAAAAACTGCATTTATGAAGAAAATAAGAGCAGAGTTAACTGAGGGAGTGCTTGCTATTATTCGGTCCAGATCTTTTTGTCTTCCAGTTTACTATCCAAAAAATGTACAGATTAAAATAAACACAACTGTAACTTTTGCCTGTTGTTTTATGTGCATGTGAAGTATGGTCTGACACATTGAGGGAGGTTTTTTGAGAATAGGGTGCTGAGGAATATCTTTGGGCCTAAGAGGGATGAGGAAACAAAGGATTGGAGGAATGTGCACAGTGACAAGGTTCATGATCTGTACTCCTCACCACATTATATCCAGCTTATCAAATCAAGAATAATGAGATGGGTGGGACATGTAGCATGTGTGGGGCAGAGAGAGGTTCAAACAGGGTTTTGGTGTGCCAATGCAAGGGAAAGAGACCACTTGGAAGACCCAGACATATATGGAATAATAATATTAAAAATGGTCCTCAGGAAATCGGTAGGGAGATGTGTGGACTGAATTGCTATGGCGCAGGATACTGACAGGTAGGAGGCTGTTGTGTATGTGGTGATGAACCTTTGGGTTCCATAAAATGTGGGGATTGTCTTAACTAGCTACAGAACTGTTAGCTTATCAAGAATGACTTCACTGCATGGAGTCCATAATTCAGCCAGTCAGTGAGTCAGTTTTGAGAGTGACACCTCCTGCACTGAATTTATTAGTGAAAGAACTTCTTAAATTTCACTTTATGTATTTCACATTTGAAAGTACTCAGCATTGTTTCTTCTTGTACATTTTTTCTGTGGGTAACAATACTTCGTGGCATGCAGGGTGAACACAAAAAGTAACAAGAAGTGTATGTTATGACGAAGGATTATGATGTGCATTCTGATTTATTAAGTGATACTATATGTTAATATAGACAAAACATGTAATCAGTGTTGCCAGCCATGTATCATACAGTATTGAACTTCGAACCTATGCCAATGCCTCATCATCTCTGTACAGTTTATCATATTTCAATGAATTATTTCTTTTATCTGCTAGCATTTTCAAGTAATAATGCACACTCCTGTAATTTCTTGATTGCAAGTCACAGTGCCTGAGGGTGATAATTTTAGTTGAAAGCTGCTGCCAGTGACTCTTGTATAATAATATATGACAACTATAATTAGTTCTGATACACCACTTGGTGCCACCATCTTTTAGAATCTACGAAAGATATTTTAATTGGAATCTGCAACGAGACTAAGAAATAATGTGTTTTGTAATTTATTAATATTATTAATATATTGTACACTGTTAACATGAAAACACAGTAATTTACTTTATGCATGAATCTGATTCTACAAATTTATTTACCAGTTTGCAGCTTTCAAAACTTTCAGTTTCCTCCTCATGTACTGATTGAATAGCAATGAATTCAGCGTCAACCAGTGAAATGGCACTTCCAAAGTTTGTGCAAGCATGTGATACGTTAATAAGATAAATGTAATTCTGGTATGAATCAAACTACAGTGATTGCTATTAATTTCCTAGAAAAAACCACACAGGTGTGCTTGCAGTTAATCAGCTAACCATCAGCAAGGAACATTTTTCTCCTCAGAATTACAGATTTATTGTTGTTATCGTGAGTTCTGTTACTACTAACTGCTGCTGCCCAATGTCTAACTTTAACAATTTTTCATTTTTGATTTTGTATACATTTATAGTGTTTACCTGTTATACAGTATTGGCTGTTGGGATGCACTCATATCAAGAAAAAAGTTGTTGTTGTTGTTGTTGTTTTTAAACTTTTTAAAACAGTAGGTTAGTCTGTGTTTTCTAGTTTTCTTCATTACACATTTTTTTTACAATATATATTTGGAAAGGTATTCTTCTGATACAAATCAACAGAGCACCAAATCCCAAAAATTTTAATATAAATAAAATGTATTTTCTTTTCACACTTTCAGTTTTCTTTGTATATGACTGGAAGGTTGAACACATGCTGCTTGATACAACTATACTGTATAGAGTGGAGTGTGCTTCATTTCTCTGGTTGTAAAACTTGATAAAACATGATGACTTGGTTAACAGTACATTAGTTTTCACTTGTTTCCCCTCTTTCTTTTACAGTGAATGAAATAAACACTTAAAGTATTTCTATAAGTGTATAAACTGCAAGTTATACAATTCTCATTTACAGCACAGCATATCACAACTATATTGTAGAAATATTTGACCACTGTAGTGTTTGATTGGCAGTATCTTGAAAATATATTATATGAAGAAAATTTATGGCAAGTGCTTCCAGTAATGGTGTTACTGATCTTGTCATGTTTCACTGCTCATGATTACAAATTGAAGGCAATAAACCGCCACAAGAATGGGCCAGTAACTTAATATGAGCTTCAACCAACAGTGTGTGTCTTTGTTCTCTGTATTTTCCAATTGCAAGGCATGATCTGTACAGCATTGAGAACATACTGCTGCTCTCAGTGGCAACAGCAATGCAATGTAGAACAGAATATACATGGTCTAAAACATGTGGAGAAGTGCATCATGCCTTGAAAAGGCTACCTTGTGGAAGAAATGTTTTATGTGTTCAGTTAGACTTCTTGTATGGTTGTCCTGTTTCCTGGAACACATTCATTCACAGGTATTCGAATGGTTTTGTGCAAATCAGGCCTCCATCTAGAGTTGAGGTTAAGAATGAGTGGGGCTATAACCTCCAGTCCCTCACATGCCTTCATGGTTGGCACAAGGAAAACTTCACATCAACAGATATTAAACTCTGACAAATCTCTTTATTTTTTTAATTTTTTATTATAACCAACAAATGCACAGTTATATCATAAAAGTACTGTACTGTACATGCCAGACCAGCAAAACAGTGACACTGACAAAGGAATTGTATGTGCAGCTACAAGCACATACTGATTGCGCGAGAGTATTGTAACACTGAAAAGATTTTATTCTGTTTTATTGTAAAAACAACAATATTTTAACATGTTAATAAATTATAAAATTGTGATTTCAACAGCTACAATCTAAGAACGTATATAAGAATTTAATAATTTTCCAACAAGATGCAACTTATTCAGTTTATTACATTTCTGTAGGCAGCTCTACATGTTTCGGGTGTTGACACCCATCATCAGGAGCTGGTACAGCTGTAAATACAGCTTCTGGTATTGAGTAACTGCATCAACTATCATCCGCTCTCATTGTTGAGTTGTAACTGATTCATGTGTAATTATGAATCAGTTACAACT
>Ga0136643_10009689_pt1 | contig 14186 bp, 12 predicted proteins | sample TergutLab28metaG_FD_96883 | JGI IMG/M metagenome (GOLD analysis project Ga0136643, IMG submission 96883) | Labiotermes labralis P1 segment gut microbial communities from Petit-Saut dam, French Guiana - Lab288 P1 (version 3) (version 3) | ecosystem: Host-associated > Arthropoda: Insects >... | reverse complement strand
GGGAGAGGGGGGGCAGCAAAAAAAAAAAAGGGCCAAATGTGGTCAAAAAAATAAGAAAGGAGGGAAGAAAAGGTTGGGGGGGGGGGGGCAAGAAGCTGTGCATGGGGTCTCCCGAGGAGGTCCCAGCAGCTGCGACCCGCGAGCCAAGTTGAGCAACAGAGAGCGACCTTTGTTCCTTTTATTTCTCGCACACCAAACGGCTCACTTCGGGTCGCCTTGTAGCAGCCATTCAGCAAGAAATGGAGTCTGGTAGGTGGGTTCGTGGGGCTTCTAACGTCCGGCATGTAGACGCTCTCACAAGGCGTCGTTAAGTTCATACCAGACTGCAAGGTGTCACCCCATTCTTCACACCACTTACACGTTTACACCTCTTGGGCGAACCCAGCATCTCGTTCGATGAGCAATGCGGCTCATTCCTCGGCAGGCAAAACGGCCGGGGCGTGAGTGTGAAGACTTACCTCAATCTAGCTCCCAGTGGGTGGAGTCGTACTCCTGCTGCCACACATGCGCTCATGGCACTAAACACAGGGCCAACTGCCTAACAGAATAAACGGTGTGACAACGAACACTCGTCAGCGCTGGTACCTCAACCCTCACATCTCCACCAAATAAATCCAGCGATTTTTCACAGCCCTGCCAGGTTTGCCAAATGCCGCTTGGGTATTGCCGAACACACTCTGCAATAACGAAGTCACAACACCTGCTTCTAAAACTTTAAAACACCCGGTATCTATACGTACCACATTCCTTAACAGTAAAAAGCTATACAGCTTGCCCACACAGTTCCCACAACCAACAGCCATTTTTCCCCACTCAGATGTTTACAAGCAAGACAGTGTTCTCTGAGAAGTACGAACTAGCTATACAGCTTGCCCACACAGTTCCCACAACCAACAGCCATTTTTCCCCACTCAGATGTTTACAAGCAAGACAGTGTTCTCTGAGAAGTACGAACTGCACCTTCAGATCAATTTCGTGGCTTACGTCCGTGTCAAGTCAGTCACCGGCCTTTCACCGCACATACCCGGATTCAATCTAGGGTCAGGCCATGCGGGATTTGTGGCGGACGAAGTGGAAGTAGAACAGATTTTCCGCCCAGTACTTCGATTTTCCCAGCCAGTACCACTCCACCAACGCTGCATACTCATTTTCACTTCAACACTGTTCGTACCAGAAGGGCAAGCGAGCATAGCCTGGGAACCTTCAAACAAAGGTGCGATCTTTCGGAAATCGAGAACGTTGGACATAAAAGTGTTGTTACGCCATTTCATGCTCCAGCGCACAGAACATCGCACAATACAGGCATCATTATCTTCCTTTATCCGCAGGCAGAACTCTGAAACCCTACTTCCCATGAGCACAGATCCTAATCCTACGAGTCTCTCAGCATTACTACTCACCATCTACTTTTTAGCAGCTTCCTACGCAATCGGTGTCACGTGTACCTCCCCCAGTGGGTAGAGCGGCCGGGGCTTGAAGCTGACCACACATCTCCATTGTATGTCAAGGTTAAGAATGAGTGGGGCTATGCACTTCCTCCCCAAATACGCCTTCACGACGTACACAGCCAATTTTAACGTTACCTTCTTAGGCGCGTTCGCAAAATTGCGACACGCGTCCGTCCGCTAAAGCAACTCGGCTCTCACTGGTCTGAATCTCAAGAAATTTGATATTCGAGTATTTTTCATCGTCAAAACGAATTCAATAACGACATTCTAAACGTGGTCAATTCTAGCAACATACAACACCAAAAACTACCGTCGATTACAGCTGTCCACAGCTTGTCTCCTGACAATTCCCTACGTTAACTTAGTAGTCACTAGATCATTCTATTTGCCTTCCTGTCTTGTATAATGCCATATATATATATATATATATATATATATATACACACACACACACACACACAATATCAAAATGTTAACTGCAAGTGGCTACCCCCTGTGCTGCACACTGACAGCAACAACACACACCAGCATAAGCGTTGCCAGTTGTCAGTACATCTGCCAATGCCATTAACCAACAGTCATGGTCCTTCCCGCTGACACAAATACCACTTGTGTCATTACCACAAACTGACACAGGTGTCAGGGGGCGACGGCTCAGGCGGTCACTCGCCAGCCTCTCAACGCGGAGGCCCGAGTTTTAACGGCAGGTCAACTCATGTGGGATTTGTGGCAGACAAAGTGGCAGTGGGACACATGTCTCCGGGAATTTCGTGTTTCCCCTGCCATTATCTTTCCACCATTGTTCCTTATTCGTTCATTCCATCTACCACCGACGCTATACAATCTTAGCAACTGACAGCGTCGTTAAAAAGCACACTCCAAAAGACACAAGCGTCACCAGCTGTGAGCTGTTACAGTATACCACCGGCAGAGACCGCGCTGTGCACAGTACAGTAAGTGCAGTGTCTGCCTGCCATCGTAACGTTCTTTTGCGATAAAATGACAATTGTATCTCAGCTGTACATTCTGGTATACCTCGGAACCACTGTCAGGGCTTTACAAAGCACCCTAGTAACATAAAACTGCTTAACATAAATAATGTCTGCAACATGCTGAAGCATAAATTGAACTTAAAATCCAGTACTCGGTACATATACAGACGAACCCGGTTATAGCGACATCGGTTTATATGCAACCCCGTCTCTGACGTCAGATACTCTGTGGCACCAATTAATTCCTCATGTTAACCGTAACATTATATACCTCGGTTATAACGACACAAAATATTCAGTCCTTTTCATGACGTTATAACCTAGTCAGACTGTATTTTAACATACTTGACGAATACACGTCAATATTTTTCAGTATTTGTTATTAACAGAGCAAAACAAGGAAATACAAGAGTCAAAAGTAATAATAAGTTTACACACAAACAGCATTCAAACACTACCAATAAGAGCGGTGCGCAAATCTTCTAAAAATCTAGCCGCTAACTCCAAACTCTAGCCGCCAGAAGGGTCACTGACACGAAGCCAGTTCCATGCTGAAGACTCTCAAATATTAGCCAACGCCGTACAAAATTTGGTCGCCCGGGCGACCTGGCGACCAAGCTCTGTGCACTGCCAAACAGCAAGAACTGGCAACTGACAAAATGCTGTCTGAGGTGCTCGCAGCGGTGCAGATGACGCTGCGAGCCTTGCAAGGTGCATCATCACCGTGACAACCGCCTCCATCGTCCGGTTGTGAGCGCTGCTATGGACCCACAAAATTCGCCAACGTAAACAAGAGGAAGAAGACGCTGTGGCCAGCCCCGACCACTCTGGCTTTGGTGCCCTCCGTTAGGTACCGGGTTCTTTCCCCGTAAAGGGTGGGTAAATCGGTAGAAACTTCCATCTAGTGCCGAAGTTATGAAGGAGCAGAACTATATCTCCACTCCCAACACATCCCACAAGGACAACTGTGCCAGCAGGAAGATATTAACTGACTTGGCGCGTTCCGTAAGAATACGTTCGGAAGTTGTGCACACTGGCGTCTCCGCGTTCTACAGACAAAACCTCACAGTTTACAGAACACACGACAGCACTCGGTGACATTTATTTTTCGCTAACACATAATTTACTTTTAAAATTGGTCACTGAACAATATAAAATGCACACAGTAAGCAGTTTCGTGCTAAAATCGTAAATTTTGAAGCCTTATGTTGGTACCTCAAAAGCTTGTAACTACAACATGAAATAACAGGATTATATGTACTATCCATACAGCTGTATTGGCAGCACTGCCTGCAATACAGGCAGACTGAATTCTCACAATGGCTGCCTGAGCACTGCTGTATCTGTCGCTGCTGCAGCTAGCACTGTTACCGTCGCCAGGGCAACTGAAGCCACAGCGCGATCCGCTCGCCATGGCCACTAGTACCTTCTAATGGTCACAGCAGTCAAGACTAGTGCTTAAACAAATTACTCGCTCCAGTCCACAGTCACTGTACCGGAAATCGTGACTTACGGTGCGTTTCAAAATTATAACACGCAGACCTGTCTGTAAATTCCGGACGCGTGTGGAAAGAACAACGGAAACCGACTGGGCGATTGTGTGAACTGGAGGTTGCGTCCGCGGGTGAAAGAGTGCTAAGGCAACTGACCAGCTGAACTTCCTCTTCCAAGCAACCCTAACATATACTCCAAACTTTTCGTCTGTGGGTGGAAATAGGTCCAGTAGCCTCAACGTCGCTTTGTTGACTATAATGCAGATGGCCAAGTCCAGAAATGCAGTAAGCCTAACGCCACGAGACATACGGGATCAGAGCGAAACAAGAAATGGACAGTAAACCATTACTTCCAGCTGTGTTCTGGGGGGAATGGGGGAGGACGTAACGAATGTAGCTCAGCCCAGTGGTTACTATATGTACCACCAGGTTCAACATTCAACAATTCCACGTTCTGCCCAGACAGTGTACTCGTATTTATGTGTTTTGTGTGGATCTGAGAACAAACAGCGATTATACCGCATTAACTGACTGGTTTTTATAACAGAGATTTAACTCTTTAAATCCCAGTGGTCACTATATGTACCACAAGTTTAACATTAAACAATTCTACGCTCTGCCCACACAGTGTATTTACGTGTTTTGTGCGGATCTCAGAACAAACAGCGATTATTTCCCTACACAACATTAACTGGCTGGTTTTTATAACCGAGACGGAGTGTTTACTGCGCGGTACGGACTGGATATTTAAATATAACACACTTTCAGTCATGGTCTTATGGGACCGTGTCATGATTCAGACGGTTAGTCGCTGGGTTCGATCCCAGGCCAGTACCTGTATGATGTATGGTGGACAAAGTGTCAATGTGAAAGGTTTTCCTCCCGGAATTTCTGTTTCCCCTGTCAGTATCATTCCACCAATGTAACACAAACATTTCGATCTGAACGCCGATCTCACCAGAAGGACAAACGGACGAAACTTGGGAGCCTTCCAAAAAGCAATGTTCCGTCGGAAATCGGGAAGCGTTGGATAGCAAATTACTTTCACCCCTTTCTTGGTCTTGACATACAGCCACGACTGTCGGCTAGAAGTCAGTAGTCACCCATCAGGTCCTGCAACCGGCCAGTTAGATAGTTCAACGAGGTTTTTTTCAGCCCTACAGCAAATACCATGCTGGTACCATTAAACCGCATCTCACTGCATTTCTTATACAACAATCTCAGCGTTACCAACATTTCGCCATAATATCAAATACAGCCCAAACGCTCTAGTTCCCTCCCTTGCCACACCTACCCCACATCCCACTTCCCACCACCTCATGAACCCTCACAGCAGTGTACTTTCTGCTCCACTCAGTGACAACAAATGTGTTCCTCGCACATTCTTCTTCTTCTTCTTCTTCTTCTTCTTCTTCTCCTTCTTCTTACAAGGTTAAAGAATGTGCCTTTAGATAACGTCCTGTGTTCTTCTGCTTTTTCTCCTTCTCCTTCTTCTTCTTCTTCTTCTTCTTCTTCTTCTTCTTCTTCTTCTTCTTCTTCTTCTTATAAGGTTAAAGAATGTACCTATGGATAACGTCCTATGTTCGATTCTCAGCAGAAGCAGGGGTTGCGTCCAGCTCGGTTGTGTTAAGCTACACAACGGTCGGCAGCTGACACGTTTAGAATGCACTGTAACATTCGGTGATAAGCTGGCATAGCAGAACGCAACGCGCGGTCCTACAGCGGAGTGCAGCCACAGAGTTCTGGGTTATGACGTCATATCCACGTGCATACAAACTCGCTCGCCGACTGACACACACACACTCCAGTTCCCATCCAGCACACTCTTGTCCAACACCGCAACAAGGGAAGTGCGGAAGCCTTGCAAATACTGACTTCCGGTCGATTACTGCGCATGCGTACAATCAAACTGTACACAGCTGTGCAGATGGAATGTCCGGCTTCCATCCTTACTTTGACAATTGGCACAACCAGAACGGTAGAGCTGTTGGCTCTGCGCGCCGGCCGCATTTACCCCCCGAACGAAATTCCTTGGTAGTCATATCTGTTAGAGGCTGAGTGGCGCACAGGGCTACTGAATGCGGACAGCAGGAGTAGGTCGCCTGAAAATTTCCTAACACCCTACCGGGAATCGAACCCGGAACCTCCCGTTTGTACACAGAATCAAAAGTTGTATGAATGGATATGAAATGCTGATGAGTCAAGACGAGCAAACAGGACGAAATTTGGGAGCTGGTTTATGGGTTAAGTCGAAAACATGTGGGGGAGTCGTTCTCAGTGGGTGTGCTGTGAGATGTCTCGTGTGTGGCGATTCCTAGTGGTAAAGTGTCGTGAGCAAATAAAAACACCCTCAGATCTGCCGGTCTGAGGGTTTTCGAAAAAATGACTTTTATGTACAAAAAATGGGCATGGTAGCGGGGCTGGCACAGGCGGCACAGAAATCACAGCTCTGTCTTACGAGAGAGGGAAGAAGCTTACAGAAAACTGCATGGCGTTGGCGTTTCACAGAGCCCGCTCGTCCTTATGTTATTGGCCGCGCGCTGCAGAGAATAGAAGGCAAAATAATTTGCATAGTAGGCAGCAGTGACACCACGCTCGGCATTTACTGAATTTGGGCCAGTTTTAATATTACCATTGGGATGGGGGGGGGCTGCATTACGGTGGAATTTTTACGTTAATATCGGAAGGGGGATGAATGAGGTGGGGAGAGTGAGAGATGCAATATTAAACAACCCACGCGTGTTCAGTCTAACTAAACACAGGTTTATTTCAACTCAACTGCTTAACCGCACTTGTGTTACATATTTCGACCTGTACTTAGGCCATCCTCAGGGATGCCAATACAAAAACCTTACGAAGGAAAATACAATAAAAACCTAAGGGGCCCTTTTTAGGGTCACAATTTTTATAATGTTAAAACATGAAGTACACAATATGAAGGTACAACAGCTACGTAACTTTATAGATGTGTATATACAAAGACTTTTGCCAGATTAGGTCCAGTTGTGCCGTGCTGTGTTGTAATGAGAGGTCGTATTAAAATTCTTCTATGATCTGCATTTTAACGAACGCCGCATGACCTTAATGACCCCAACTCCGCGCAGATGAACATCGCCGCACCTTAAATGCCATCGTGCTCCATAATTTACAAACCGAATTCAAACAAGTTACACAAGCACTGACCACATTTAGGCCACTCTGCGTCAGTGCCAGTGCACCAAATCATAAAAGAATTTCAGCACAACAACGCCTAATCTAACGAAAGTCTTTGTACGTACATTTTAAAGATTATATACAGGTCTTACACTTCTATACTGTACATTTCTGTTTTAATGTTACAACAATTGTGACCCTAAAAATGGGACCCTTAGGATTTTATTGTCTATTCCTTCGTAAGTTTTTTGTATTGACATTCCTGAGGAAGGTCTGAATATAGGTCGAAACATGTAGCATGCATGTAAAAGTAAGCAACTGAATTAAAATAAACCTGTGTTGTGTTAGACTGAAAAACTTCGTTTTGTTTACTGGTGAACACAGAGGACAGCTTCCATAAAGTTCAGTTCCACTGCTCCGAAATTTTTCCGAAAGTGCCCGCTCGTCCTTCTTGCAGAAATAGGCTATAAGGACCCGCAAGTGGCCTAATCGCGGTCCTATCTGACGAAGATCACGAGAACGCTCGGTCAGAACAGCAGAGGAGCTGCAGGCAACGTCAGGCAACACCACACCAGATGTCGTGTAACGTCACACAGGCACTGAACTCGCGTGGCGCTACCAGCCTCAGAACTAAACAAACGGTGTGCTGTCTGTCTGTCTGTCTGTCTGTCAGTCCGTCCGCCCGTCCGTGACAACTATACCCTGTCAGGGAACAGGTCCATCTTTACAACCAATTAATCCTAGGGCTCTTCTGCGTGAGGATGACACAAAATCCACATATAAGAAAACACATCTCTAGAGACACAACTCACGGCGCCTAAAAACGACATGGCGATTAGTAGCGTCGATTCGGAGATATCCAGACGTCTCTCTCTCCCTCTCCGTCCTCACAGAGGACATGACATGAGCTTCATGTTCATCACTCGGACGGTGTGCCCTCATTCCTTGATGACGGAAAAGGACTGCGAAACGTTGGACTTCTCGCCGCTCTGCATGTAATCTCGCCTACATGAATAAAGGTAAAGGTCCCCCTACATCAGGCCACGAAGGGCGACAGGGGGAGTAGAGGTATAGCTCTACTATTTCTTTAACCTCGGGGCCTGGGATAGGCGGTCAACGCCACGCCCCGGCAGCTTTACCCCCGGGGAAAGACACGGTGCCCACTGTATAGGAGGCTGGGTGGGCCCCAGGGCCGGTCTGAACGGGTGCGGAAAATCTCGCCCCCATGGGGATTCGATACCCGGACCGTCCAGCCCGTAGCAAGCCGCTATACCGACTGAGCTATCCCGGCACACTGCCTACATGAATACTGAGTCATACTTATAACATTACAAAAAGTGCGTAACGAAGGCCATTTTTCAACATATAATGTGGCCGCAGCGTAAAGCTAAGCAATCACCTGCATCAAGTGCCAATCTGAGAAATGTGTGGAGCTATACCTCCACTCACTACGTTGCCGTCCCGGTATTCATAAACAGCCTGTCTGTCGGTCTGTCTGTCTGTCTGTCTTGCTCGTCTGTTTCAACCACGTGTTGTACAGTACCACGTGAGTTCGTGCTCTTGCTGTGGCACATTAACATACCACGCAAGGCGACGGTACGTCAAAAGCCGGTATCTGTCTGAACATATCACTAATGACAGCGGGAAGATGGGAACGGATTCACCTCGCAGTAATACCAAACGACACAAAAAACTTAAAGAATGCGTTGCTTCAGATTCGGTATGGCAGTGTACCGGTATAGGCAGCCAGCTGCAGTACCGTTCACTCATCAGCCTCACTGCAAACACAGCACAAAACAAGTTCACTGCACACTCAGCCTCACTGCACTCACAGCACATATCTACCTCACTGCCCACACAGCAACATCATCCTCATTGCACATCCCTGCTGTGAGCACATCAAATCTCCTCACGACTACACCTGTTAGGCCCGTTTCTTCCCTAGGAAGAACACACGGTGTGGCTGTTAGGAAGCAGGATGCAGAAGAGAGCATTGGATGATGAGAGCGAACAGAATGCCATAGTGAGAGGCTTCACATTTGCACACTTCACCAAATGATGTAACACGGGGAATAAGGGGCGGAACGGGTGGGATATGAAACATGTCGACATAACTTCAGCACCGGCACTTCACACACGTGCAGATGATCAGATATCGGCCATTTAAAGCCCAGTGGTCACTATATGTACCACCAGTTAAACATTCAACAATTCTACGTTCTGCCCACGCAGTGTATTTATGTGTTTTGTGTGGATCTGAGAACAAACAGCAATTATTTCCCTATACAGAGTTAAATGGTTGGTTTTTATAACCGAGACGGAGGGCGTTTACTGCGCGGTACGGGCTGCGCCTTTAAATATAACACAGGCACGATCCCAGGACAGTCCATGTGGGACTTGCGGTGCACAAAGTAGCACTGGAACAGGTTTCTCTGCGAGTAATTCTGTTTTACCCCGTCAGTATCGTTCCACCAATGCCCCATACTCTTTATTCACATGTTGCTCCTAACAGGACAAACGGGCGAAGCATGGTAGCCTTCTAAAAAGCAGTGCCTAGAGATATTTGTGCTAATCTGCAGCGACCCGCTACCGACCGCACGGACGACATTTGTGTACACAGCGGTATAACAACTACAGCATTCTAACCATCCTCCAAGATTTTACATATTAGGAATCACCTGCATAAACCAATATGATAAGGTACATATATATATATATATGTGTGTGTGTGTGTGTGTGTGTGTGTGTGTGTGTGTGTGTGTGTACATACTAAAATATATTTATGTACATGAGCCACCCTGCACTTTCAGTTTAGCCGCTGAATGCTGCGTATAATGAATGTATGTACTCTTAATATATTGGAGCAAGTTTTAAATTCGGTGTATGAAATCCCTGAGAATGGCACAGACGTGTCGAAACATGTAGCAGCATGGATATTTGTCATACGTGCATATGTTTGGGCTTATAAAGAGAAATTTTAAGCAAAATGCGCGGACAAAATAGTCTGGTTTCGAAGTTTTAAATGCCCATCTGGACCTTTGGACCGGCGGGGGCCGGTGGCCGGTTGCAAATCTGGTTCGACGGCACTCCGGACACCCAACACTATCAGCTGCTCTAGGCCTTTCGTCTGCGAACTTAGGGGCTGTCTACCGTGTCTTTGTGTTCATAACTTGTTTCATGAAAATCCTTCACTTGGTTCAAAAGTCATCAGAGGTGAACCAAAGTAGGCACACGGCCATGGGCGAAGAATGCAAGTTTATCTGGCAGTGTGGGAGGTGCACAGTACCAGTACCAGATAACACAGCTGTGTCGTCAGTGAGCTGCGAGACACGGTGAAGCTTCTGGCTGGTACACTCAGGGACCCAGTATAATAGTCTGACTCGTATTTCGTGGTTTTCTTCAGGCCCTCCTCGAAAATGTCGTGACCGTACTTCCAGTTGGGCCAAGGCACAGTAACGCAGAGTACTGGCCTGTAACACTGTACGGCGTCATACACTATGCATGTATGCTGTATGCAGTTCCCAGAGTCCGCAAGGTGCGGTACGCTCCTAGACAGCATGAAATTCACAGCACAGGTACAGTACCCTCTGGAGGGTGTGTTCAGAACATGTGACGTTATTATTTGTAATTCAGTGTCGGTATTTGTGGAGAACCTTCAAAGCTGAGGATTTCCACAACTCATTAGTGAAGTTACCTGCTTTGCAGAGCCTGCTGTTAACAATATAAAGAAAATAAGAGAAATAAGCTAACAAGCAAGACAAGCGACTCGATCATTAAAACTGTCGAGTTCCGACAGCTCAGCCAGTGCAGTGACTGCACTGCGACCGCTCGGTCAGTGCAGTGAGTACGCTCCGACAGCTCAGCCAGTGCAGTGACTACGCTCCGACCGTTTTGTCAGTGCAGCGACTACGCTCCGACAGCTCGGTCACTGCAGTGACTACAATCCGACCGCTCGGTCAGTGCAGTGACTACGCTCCGGTCAGTGCAGTGACTACGCTCCGACAGCTCAGTCAGTGCAGTGACTACGCTCCGACCGTTCCGTCAGTGCAGTGACTACTGTGTGAAGCTACAGACCTGGTGTGCCGCTAAGCCACACGTCTTCGTAGCTTCGCGCTCATTTCGAAACACAAAGAACTCATCCGCCCCTAATATTGTTCATTTTGTTAACTCTACATACCTAAGCCCTTATTCAGAAACTGACAGTTGCTCAGGCGGTACAGCCATCACTTGCCATCTGCGTAGGGTGCTGGTAACGCACCAATGAGCGCCAAACAGCGAAAAAATGGCGCCCTCATTGCTGCGCGCTTTCCTGCGACAAACAGGAACTTAACTTCGGTTAGAACGAGTAGAAAGGAAGAAATGGACATGGCGTTTCTGGAAAGTACTGAGGGAGAGAGACAAGAATTGACTTATAGGTGAAATCCTTAAGATGCTGCAATCCAAACCTCATTAATGGAGTTAGAAAAAACATGACTCTTTAAAGAAGGTGACGCATGGCATGATCCAGAACACGATGGTTCAGCAACGTACTGATATCAAGAGACGCTAGGTCTGACACAAACACAAGACTGGTCCGTGCATAACGGAAATAAACCTAGAAACAAAGAGAAAATAGGTTCATAACCGACCTCACAAAAGCCGGCCTCCAGAATCTGTCCGAAATCCTCGAATCCGGTCCGCACCACCACACAGTGTCACTTGCAAGTTCCTTGTGCCCTCTTCAGTGACAATGCCTTGCGGATATACAACAGTCGCAGGTAAGAGTTGACACTACGCAGGCTAACGTAAAAGGTCCAGTGGATATCCGAGAAGTCGCAGTCTCTTGAACATGAATATTTCACAGCCACTATAAAAATTGCAAGAATATGGAATTTATGCTCTCGATGTGTGTGTGTATGTGTGTGTTGAAACTGTTTTGTTTCAACGTACATTTCAGTCGCCATCATCAGAGTGAAGATATCTCCTACCGTTATTCATAAGTCTACCAACTCTGGCAACGAAACACCAAGAAACTGCTACATGACGACACAATAACGACCGCCAGCAATGTATATGGACGGTTTATTTAGACATTTGCCAGTATTATTGGGCTACACGATGGGAAGAATTAGGGAGGTGTTCAAGGACGAGATCAGCTACGCAGCTACCATAGCGTCACGTGACCAAAGACGTCGACGAACATATAATATCAACACAAGGGTTTCGGCCGTGCTAAGATTCGAACCTGGGACCTCCCAAATAAGAGACGGGAGTACGCCGCACACGACGGCGACGCCCGTCGCTTTTCTGCGCCACTGATAACGTACAACAGTGGCAGCGACGCTATTTGCGGAGAAAGTGGGCTGCAGTTCCAGGAAGGCGGCCAGGACTTCCCTGGAAACACGGGCGCCATTCCAGGAACCGCCCAGCCCGCGATATTGTTTGACCGCCAGACGCACCTGGATCGCGACTACAGACAACGGGCCGGAAAAAAATGGAAAATACTCTTCCATCCAACGCAAACACCGCCGCTTTCCGGAAGTTCCGCACTCCGACCGCTTTTCCTTCTCGCAGCTGAAGATTTCTCGCGCAAGTTTTTGTTTCACGGCGCCGTCTGTATGTCGCCACGAGATGTCATTGCTGGAACACAGGGACCAGTGTCGGTGAGTCTGACAATGCTGTGCTTTGTGACGGACCGACGTTGCTGGGCCTGTTAAACTGACGAGGCAACAGCTGAATCGTTACACTGTACATGGTACTGCACACACAGCAGTGCCTTTCACGAAACAGTAACACGTCAGTAACTTTAAGTTTATAAATTTCCGCTATTCCTTGCAATTTCATGACCCACTGTTCACACAGCCACATAGAGCTGACAGCTGAACATGGGACAAAAGAAATGTACAGATCGCACCTGGACAGACCTCGAGCAAGACGCAAGAAACTGAAACACGCGGAGTTTTGGTGGGGAAACCAAAGGGAAAGAGGCCACCTGCATGAACTAGGCGTAAACAGAATTGTATTAAAAATGAATCTTCAAGAAACGGGATGGGGATCGTGATCTGGATTCAACTGGCTCAGGATAGGGAAAGGTGGCGAGTTCTTGTGAATGCAGTAATAAACCTGCTGGTTCCATAAAGTGTGGGAAATTTCTTGGCCCGCTGAGCAACTACTAGCTTCTCAATAAAGACCCCCACTGCATCGATTTAGAGTGTAAATTACACAGTGACACGGACAGAAAAGCAACCATCTCTTAGGGTAAGAACGGCCAATTCTAGCAGTGTCTGTTCCACTATATTTCGCTGCCTTATCGTGACTTGGTGTGACGTTATCAAGACGGCTGCGTGATTAGCCGCTTTATCAAAAGATACGGTCGAGACACCAGCGCGATGACAAGCTTCTGGATTAATTACATAAAATGTACCGAAACGAAACACACTGTCAAACCAATCGTGCTCAATCAGCTGACACTGCAGGATCGGTCACGCCTCTTAAGGAATGGTGACATCAGACGAAACGTTGTCACGTAAATTCGTGGTAGCATTATAATGTATAACAAGCATTAATCATGGGATGCAGTTGGCATGACAGCTCTGCGCTCGCCTGGGGGAATCTCGACAGTGGCTCAAATGTCAGTCTGTGGGTCGCGAACTGAATTCTCTCTCGGCCAGACCACTTCGCATCACGAAGCATGGGCGAGGGCAACACGGGGAACAGAGGTACAGCTCCACTCATTCTAAAATCGGCAATAGATGATGCCAGTCGCGTTAGCTGCAGGGAAAAAGACTGCAGTGAAGGTAAAGGAGAGGTATGACTGGGCTCTTTCTTTAATCTCGGCGCTAGACCCCAGTAATAGCACGGTCCACAAGGTATGGGAGGATGGGCACCAGGACCGGTCTGCAGGGGTATTGAATATCTCGCCCCCGCCGGGACTTGATCCCCGGACCGTCTAGTCCGTAGCGAGTCGCTATACCGACTGATCCATCCCGGCCAGAAGCACGCAGTAGTCAAGGAATGGGAAAATGAGGGGGGGGGGGGGGGCGAAAAAGGGGGGACAGAAAGCGGGCGAGCCGAGAACGGGAACAAAAAGAGAACCGCGCGGGACCGGGGGGGGGACGGGG
>Ga0136643_10009686_pt1 | contig 14188 bp, 13 predicted proteins | sample TergutLab28metaG_FD_96883 | JGI IMG/M metagenome (GOLD analysis project Ga0136643, IMG submission 96883) | Labiotermes labralis P1 segment gut microbial communities from Petit-Saut dam, French Guiana - Lab288 P1 (version 3) (version 3) | ecosystem: Host-associated > Arthropoda: Insects >... | reverse complement strand
TAGATAGATAGATAGATAGATAGATAGATAGATAGATAGATAGATAGATAGATAGATAGATAGATAGATAGATAGATAGATAGATAGATAGATAGATAGATAGATAGACAGATAGATAAAGAGATGGATAGATAGATGGATGGATGGATGGATGGATGGATGGATGGATGGATGGATGTATGGATGGATGGATAGATAGATAGATAGACTGATAGATAGATTATAATGGGGGAACTCCCCTGCTGGTACCCATCAGGAACAGTAGAAGAGGACCTGGACAATGGGAGGAATCTCCTCACTTTAGACTTCTTAACTACAGTTCCAAACAGAACATACTCCAGTTTCTATCATGTTACTGTAGAATTCTTATGGCCAAATTAAAAGGCCTACTGGTCATCCTGACCCGCTTCTCAGCAGGGCTGAACTCGTTTCAAGTTTGCTCAAATATCACTGCATGTCAACATCGGGCCCTTGAATTATAAGTGAAAGTGATCGAGGTGCTTCTAAACTACCATGTCAAGTGGAATAGAGAGAGCCAATTCCTGCCTATTCAAAGTCCAGTTTGAGTGAACCAGTCGGTCCTGTACTGTAGGGCACAGAAAAGCCCCTGAATTCCTGTCACAGGACTCTACCTACCAACGCAAATGCACAAGAGACTACTTAGCTGCAAGAGCAAAGAGGGGCCCCAAACGTACGAGTGACAGTGTGTTACAACAAAAAAAATATTGTTCTGCACAGTCCCCTCCAGAAGATTCTGCGCCGTACACTATGACAAATTAAAGGGGTCCGCGCGCAGTCTGTAGGGTTTTGAATTCACCGACAAGGTAATATGCATAGCAACCACACTGTATTAAATGGCCTCGTACTTGCCACAAAATATGTCTTTAGTGATTTAAAATAAAACAAAAATTCAACAATTCTGATGGCTTAATCAATCAGTGGCTAAGCGACAAACTTAATCCATGTTGGGCGTCACTTTTAAGGCGTTAAGTTTAGCTTCTATTTTGAAGAAATCCCTCAAATTGTATGCAACTCGGTATTTATTTTCATATTTATATATTGTGCTGGGATTCTTCGTGAATGGCATTCATTTCCATGCCTGCCGCCCCCTCCCCACCCCCCCAAACAAAATCGCTTTCATTTCGTCCTGTTTAGGGTCAGGGATAAGGTTGCTTTTCGACGTTCGTTAACCTTTAGACGCCTAATGTCAACTATAGTTGTCGTACCTCACCGCTAACCTCTAAAGTTGCATTTCATATATTTATTCAACAAATATAGGTACTGAATACTTTTAACATGGTATATACTCTCCTTCTTTTTTTCTCTTCAAAATGCAGTTTGTTTCATAATTCTAACTTATTTGTTTCCTGTGTTATTCACATTTTATATACAGGGTGCGCTAAAATTTAAAAAATAATTCCGGCGCCAAAGGTTAAATAGAAAATACGAACGCCTTAAATGAAGGGTCATGTTTGGCTGCCCTTCTGTCTGTCTATCTGCGACTTTGCTTCAGCGCCCAAAACCGATGGACAGATTGTTTAAATTTGATATTATGAACTTCCACTGAAATTTATTGGACAATTCCGATATTCAGCCACAATGACCCATAATGAAATCCAGTTTAATTAAGGCCATAAATGTCCCACTTCGCCAATATTATGAATTAATAATGCGGTTAATTCACTGAATCAAACTGTCCTTCAAATCGAACATCTACGATGTTGTGCTGTTGGAACTGTAATTACATAACCCCTGCCTGCATACATTACGTATCAATAAGGAGACGGATGTCATCATGTTATTTGATTATAAAATATTAAAACATGAAGTGACAAAGATGTCTATATAAGAATACAAGAACGGAAATACTTAACATTCGGTACAGTGCTGGAGGCACTAATAAAAACATATTCTGAAAAGCTATAGAAGGGCCGAAAATAACGATGATCTGAAAGAATAGTAAATAAATAAAGCTTGTTATATTGCATAAGTCTTTTAAAATTATTTTCTTTTCCTTAATTATACAATTCTTACTTCGTATCATACCACAAAGTTCTTAAAGTTCAGAATAATTTGTTTTACTACTAATTGTAATATCGAACAAGGCAATAAGAATACTAAAGATAAAAGTAAAGGTAAAGTACAACCTAGTAAATGCCACGAAGGTCCAGATGGGGTGTAAGAGAGGTATAGGTATAGGTAGAGGTATAGGTAGAGGTATAGGTAGAGGTAGAGGTAGAGGTAGAGGTAGAGGTAGAGGTAGAGTTAGAGGTATAGGTATAGGTAGACGTAGAGGTGTAGCTCAACTATTCGTTTAAACTCGGCAGTAGATGGAGTGTGTGGTCAAGGCCACGCCACGCCACGCCCCAGCCGTTTTACTCCTGGAAGAGACCCGCTATCCATTGTATAGGAGGCTGGAGGGTTCCCACGGCCGGGCTAAACGGGTGCAAAAAATCTCGCCCTCATCGGGAGTCGATTCCCGGACAGTCCAGCCTGCAGCGAGTTGCTGTACGGACAACGATATTTAGTCCCGCATAAAAAATAACAATACGATTATGGCTTGTGTTAACAGCTTTCTGAATCACCGTGTACCAGTACGGTAGAGTATCATCCAGTAATTAGATATCAATAAATATGTTTCGTGTAATAAAGTGAATTCCTCTAGATGATGGAACACTGAACCGAAAAATGCTGAAGTGAAACTAACATTTTAAATGTAAATGAACAATTGCACTCTGATTATTGTTTTAGGATTGAAATTACTTTGTCCTCACCTACCAAGAAACTCAGATTCGCTTTCAGCGCCTTCAAGACAGGCTACTGAGAACTTCGTTTATATCCCAAATAAATAACGAACACTACTACTGCATCGTATAGAAATCAAATTGGGTCATGTTTCTATCCACACTGTGTGTGTGTGTGTGTGTGTGCGCGCGTGCGCACTGCCTTCGTAGAGGTCTACATTATATCGATTACAGCTGTCTTGCTGCTTATTACTGTAGAGCAACTGTTGAATTCAGACGGACACAAGTCAATTACACAGCCCAATTCACGTCTCAATCAAGTTCTTTATGCTCAAAGGAGCAGCCTCTTTTAATATTCTCATTCCAGACTTCGCCACGTGGCAATGACAGCAACACCAAGGTTAGTGAGACAGATACAGAACACACCAATTACGATGGACTCTGTCCGTTGCCTCGTCCTCCTACTTACAGCCAATTTCGAAAGTGCAATATATACGTAGACATACTTAAAATTATCGATATTAGTAAAATGAAACATGATCATCGCACGACAGGGTAAAGCCGCCTCCCAAAATGGCACTTAGTACAGTTGTATAAAATAATGAATATAACAAGACAATGTAGCTTTAAACGTAACAATGAGGCGCCTTAACGAAACAATTGTTCCCGTGGAAAAGTAAAAAGTATTACATATTCTGAGTGTATGTCTGTAGCCTTGGTTATCCAGCAAGAAAAGCGTATGCACCGTGTTATAAAGTTACCTGCGGCCTGTCTGGCTTTACCACATTTTTCCAGATTATCTCATAAACAGCACGATTTTCGAAAATAATTTACTGAACATAAAATGTGTATTGAGATATTCTCTACGACGTTTGTCTGAAACATTGCTCTTTCTAAGGATATTTGAGCGAGATATCACTAATTCACATACTTCTTCGTGTAAAGTACGCGTTATTCTTGTCACATTTTAATTACACTTGAATTTTTTTCTACAGGATTTCGAAAAATTCTCAACTATCAAATTTCGTGAAAATCCCTATAGTGGAGACACGTTGTTCCACGCGGACGGATAGAGAGCTACTAGTCGCTTTTCGTGACTACAGTAATAATGTACCGTATAATGTTATCGAATTTAGAGTTACATAATTTGCCAAGAAGATTAGTATTACTTCTTTGTAACACATAAGCTTATGACTCAAAGCAAAAAGACCTGAACGGTACGAGTGTAAAATATTTAGGCCATTAATTATTGTTCCGAAATGTTTTGGCCATCTTCAGGGAGCTCGTTCGGACTTCAAGAAAACTTATGATTCAGTTAGAAGGGAGGTATATAATATTTTCATTGAGTTTGGTAAACCCCCCTCCAAAAAAACTATTAAGGCTAATAAATATGAGTCTGAACGAAACCAACAGCAAAGTTCGGGTAGGCAAGCATTTGTCTGGCATGTTTCCTATTAAGAATGGTTTGAAACAAGGAACTGCTTTATCGCAATTTCTTTTCAACTTTACTTTAGAGTAGGCCATTATGAGGGTTCATATAAAAAAGGATTGATTAAAATTAAATGGTGCATATCAGATTTTGGTTTAAGCCGAAGATGTGAATATATTGGGCGGAAGCATATATGCTATAAAGAAAACACAGAATCTGTAGTAGTTGCTAGCAAGGAGACTGGACTAGAAGGAAATGCTGATAAAATTAAGTACATGGTCATGTCTCGAGAAAAGACTACTGGAAGAAGTCAAAATATAAAGCTTGATAATAGTTCCTCTGAAAGGGTGGAACAGTTTGAATATATGGGAGCAGCTGCAACGAATAAGAATTCTAGTCAGGAAGAAATTAAGCGTAGATTAAGTCAGTGAATGTTTGCTATCATTCGGTGCAGAATCTTGGTTTTCCAGTTTGCTATCCAAAAATGTGAAGATTAAGATATAGAGAATTATAATTTTGCCTGTTGTTTTGCATGGGTGTGAAACTTGGTCGCTCACATTAAAGGAGGAACGTAGGTTGAGGGTATATGAGAATAGGGTGCTGAGGAGAATATTTGAACCTAAGGGGGACGAGGTAACATGGGAGTGGAAAGAACTGCATAATGAGGAGCTTAATGATCTGTACGCCTCACCATATATTATTCTGGTGGCCAAATCGAGAAGATTGAAATGGATGGTGCATGATGTAGCGTTTATGAGGGAGAGGTAAGGTGTATACAAGGTTTATGTGGGGAAAACTGAGGGAAAGAAACCACTTGGAAGACCAAGGCGTAGAGAAAAGGATACTATTAAGATGTTTCTTCAGGATTTGGGATGTGGGGGCATGGACTGGATTGGTCTGACTTGGGATAGGGACGGGTGGTGGGCACTTGTAAATCCAGTAAAGATCCTACAGATTCCATTAAATGCGGGGAATTTATTTTTAGCTGAGAACCGTTTAGCTTCGCAAGGATGACTCTACTCCGTAAATAAGTAATATAGTTGAAGGTAAAATGTTCAATATTAAATCTCTAAATGCTCAATACGAAAAGTTACTTTCAGCTTCTAAATATCAAAGTAGCCACCAGCTCCCTGACGACTGCGAAGACCTGAAGCCGAAACATTTCGAAGCAATAATTAATAAATTAAAAATTTGTACAACAAATTGTTATTAAGTATTATATAATTTCAACTAAAATTTCCCACCACATTTAGGGAGGATTACAGAGCCGTAATACTTTACAGCACACATTGAAATTAGTATTAGTTTCTAAGGCATGGGACATAACAGGAAAATGAAGAGCATTTTAACTTACAGACTACCCTCAGAAAATGCGTTGAATGCGGCAAAATTAAGAAGAATAAGTTGGATGGGGCCTCGGTCAGGTCAGAGGCATATAAATGTACTCCAAAAACTTAACTGAAGGGGTCATCTGAGAACGCTGTATGTGCGCAGGTTAGGGTAATAAAAGAAAGATCTTAAATTACTAAATAGAAAAGTGTGAATTAAGACAGTTTCCAGTGATGGGGCGTTAGAAACGAAGTAACTAATCTTTGGGTTCCATGACACATAGGGAATTTCTCGACACGCTGGACGATTATGGCCTGCTAACGTATACTACGTTCAATGGACTTCAATAGTTAATTAATGTTAATTAAAAATATTCTCTCGACTTCATTCATGGTGTACTTCGGTAAGTAAAAGCTTTATATATTTGCAAATTTACTTGGTGTATAGAATTTCGCATAGGTTTCCAAAGTTTTGAAAGTAACATAAATTTGGAAAGAAATCCAGCGCATTTACAGACGGTAACGAAACCACAAAATTCATATAAATGTACAAAAGTATCTCTATTATAAACACAATATGCCTCCTGCAGGTTTCGGTCATTCTTATGGCTATCTTCAGGGAGGTGCGTTATAAAGGCAGGATGTTTTGAGATATTACAGACGCTGTGAACCATTGAACAGACGTAAATTACTAAGTAGATAAAATGTTGTGGTTGATAGTGATCTTAATATAGATGGGCTCTGAGTGGCTTAACTGGCACATTTTATTAAACAAACCGGCGGCACTGTTTCGACGTAATTTCTCCTTCGTATTCTTCAAAGAACTTATGACATGACATGACATGATATATGATATGATACGGTATATGATATGATATATGACATGACATGACATGATATATGATAAGATATGATAAGATATATGATATGATATATGACATGACATGACATGATATATGATATGTTATGTTATGATATAATATAATATGATATATTTGTTAAATGCAATTGGTTTGACACCCAGTGGCAGTAGTACAGTACATATTTACATAAAAACAATACATAAAAGGTCAAGGTAAAGTGATCCTCTTACAGGCCCGGTGTGGCCAAGAGGGTGAGTAGAGGTATAACTCTACTCTTCCATGACCGCGACACTAGAAGGGGGTGAGTGGTCAGCAGCACGCCCCGGCCGCACTTTACCCACGCGAAATACCCGGTACCCATTTTACAGGAGGCTGGTTGGGCTCCAGGGCCGGTCTGGACGGGCGGAAAATCTCGTCCCCACGGGGATTCGATCCCGGCCCGTCCATCCCGTAGTCAGGCGCTATACCGACTGAGCTACCTGACCCACACAAACAACACATATATCAACACAATTCACAATAGAACATAACACTTAACAACAAGAACAACGCAATTAACAACCTAATTGAGAACAGTGCGGGCCGTGCCCCGTCTTTGCAAGTTATACCCTGACATTTGTCTTACGACTGAGGAAAAAGCACGGAAAAAAACTCAGTTTTTGGGCTGTTGGGCATTATTCAATTTTAAGTAATCCATGAACGTGCACTGAGATAATCAGACACAGTAACAGAACCAACAGTTGACATAAATGCTTAAAAGTACTTTAAAATTGTATAAAAACCCACCATGCCTCTTACATGTTTTATCTGTTTTTTATACTTTAATATGTATTTTAAACCATACATTTTTAAACTAAGTATTTTACATTTGTATATTGATTAACAAACTTCTGTAATATCTTGATATATCCATCCTTTGTAAAAGCACCTCCCTCAGGATGGTCAAAAGAATGGCCAAACATTTGGCAGTTATACTCTGTTTATAATATAAAATACCTTTATACACATACATGCATTTCTTGTTTTTTATCTCAGTATTTAACCAACATGATGCACAAAATTTGTTTCACAGTAAGTTTTATTTCTTGTCTCTACATGTTTCCAGCATGTGCTCGAAACATGTAGAGACATGAAATAAAACTTATTGTGAAACAAATTTTGTGCATCAAGTTGGTTAAATACTGAAATAAATATATTGAGATGCACGGTCAACAAAACGTCAAAAAATGCATTTCTTGGTTTCATTACTACGTCCAGTTAACCAAATGCACGGTCACGGACTATTTAAAATTAAATGTACTGAAATATATTTTGTTTTTGTATCAAAATGATGGACAAAGTTATAAAGGATAAGTTTTATAAACGTAATGAATCATAGCCAGAAGCCTAGAGAAATGGAAGTTGTTAACGACTTGAGTGTTAATTAAAAATTTTAAAGTTATTATTCTTTTTTTACAAGTAAAAAAATGAGACTGTTTGCAGAATATTAAAAATTCATGTGGCTGGCAGTCATGTACTTCATTAACACTTAGGAGCAAATCGACAGTTCTTCTTTGTAACGTCGTGTTGTACAGTACATCAAGTCGTATGACGTGGCCACAAATATGTATCATAACAACACGATACATAATATGTCTTTGAGTGAATTTCTGCAGCGCGCTACATTGTTTTAAAAAAATAAAACAGAAAATTATTAAGGTCAGACAGTTGGAAATACTGACGACAAATAGCAAGCAGGTGCTTTTCGTGAATCTCCAGTGTTCTAACTGACCTTTTACTGTAATGATTATTAACCCTTTAAAGTAAATCGATACTTTACCTGTTACCCGTTTTAACGGCCCACAATTCCACATTCTGCACACACACACACACACAGACACTCACGAATTGTATTTTTGTTTCCAATTATGCTCAAAACAAACAAAGATTTTTATCTTACAGAGCATCAAATAATGATTTTATAACTGATAAAGGAGTATTTACTACGCGGCAAAAACTGAATCCTTGATTATAGTTAGGGTTAAATGTAATAATGAAATGTTTTACATAATCAATAGTATCAGCTTTCCTGACATGCACACACTAGAGAGAAGAAAAATTCGAATATATAACTTCATTTTAACAGTACTGGGATACAGACAGGTTGACGTCAGTCATAATCGATATGTATTTGTGGCCGTCCGCACAATTTCATAACGTTAAACTTAATATTTCGTAATACACTACACTGACAGTAAATTTAGCACTATAACTTTAAGGTATGGTACCGAATACATTAAACAAAGAAAAGTAACGAAGCAGGAGTAAGGGAAGAGCTGAATACAATAACTTTCTCCACGGAGCAGAGTCCGTGAAAAACTACGTTTCACTCATCAAGAAATTTCTGGTCTCTTCTGGAAACTTGAAGGCTCACTTGCGTTTATTTATATTAAATGAACAAATATAAGAAGAGGTAGTCGCAGTGACAGTTTTAAACCCACTTGGACTGAAGTACACTGACAAACTTTAACAAATTCTATTTCACTACAAACCAAATTGGATGGAGAAGGTTGATTATAATACAGGAAATTTCATTCCAAAGTTCATGTGACGTAGTCCGCAGTTAGACACTTACAATTATCGTGCTGGATTACTGTTTGGAAATTTTAAGGCACTGTCACATAACCTACATCTTCATCTCTCATGTGCGTGCATTTTTTTTACAGAAATATGATAAATGAATAAATGATAATGCAATTATCTTTTACTGAAACACTTCGTTCTTAAAAAGACGTTAAATCAATATGCTAATGCGAGGTTTTGACCCATTTGGATTGCCAGGAGATGTCTCCTCTCACATTAATCAGCCCCTAGGACATTTTGATAGCTAGTCGCAGATAACAGCCTATCTAAATGGCTTGTTAAGGGAAAGGGAAGTGACATTTGGAGTGAAAACACTAAGGAGAATATCTGAGGGAAATATAGGTTGCTGATTTTGTGCGAGGAGACAACAGGAAGGAAGGGAGTTGGAAGGGGGGTGACAGGTGTTCGTTTGACACAGTGGTACGTGTACCTGTGACACAAACAAGCCACAGAGTGGTAGAAAACAAAGAATGGAGTATCGCTTCACACAAATAGATCGATTTTCAGTGAATAGAATAGTGAATGTTGAAGAAGAATTGAATACAATTCAGTGGCTGGAAATACATTCTCCAGCACTCCAATGCATCTGATTCATTTATTCTATCACAGGTTTTCTCAACCACCAAAGAACGAATGCATTATTTAATATCGGATAACAAGTATGCAGGGAAAAGTTAAAGATTTCTTTCAGAATATGAAGACGCAGCTCTCCTGCTATGGATATACTGCAAAATACGATATCAAAATGGAACAGACGCTTATTTCTTTTAAGACCAGGTAACTAGTGGCAAAAATATTGCCTTCAAGATTCAGTATGAAATATGAGAATAACATTTGTGACAAATTAGTTAGTCAAGAACTATGGGAATTAAATGGAGGATAATAATGAATAATAAAATTCAAAGTGGTTCTACTATAGTAGCAAAACAAACGATAAAGTAAAAGGAAAGAGAAGTGAAGAACTAATGAGATGTCACATTTTATACAAATGGCCATTCAAGCTAGCACTTTCTACTGTCTTTCTGTGCATTAACATTTGTCAGATTTTTTCCTAGTTATTCAATTTTACGCATATTTAAATAATTCTCCAGAATATGGCCACATTTTCTGCTACCAGAACTTTGGTGTACTCGTACACATTCTTTCCACGTACCTCACATGCCAGATTATACTAATGTGACTTATTGTGCTACACATTAGGCTAATAAATCTTGGTTCTTGATATTACTTGATACAACCAAAAGCAACGAAACTTCAAATTAAGAACTAAATAACCGCATCCGTTTAAGGCCTATATCTAAAAGTCTATACTGTTCCTGACAAACTAATTTAGCTCGTATGTTGGGTTTGTGAGTTACGAAGTCATGTAGGGCGATAACTTTTACCATCGCTTGCGAAGAATATAATACTTCCATCTTAAGGTACAACACACGTACTTACGCAGCATCGAAAATGACAGGATGGTACGGTCTTTGGACGGTTCATGAGACATGTAGGAGATTGTGGTTGTACAGCAGAATTGTCGTGGAATACGTGAGGAAACCCACAAGAAAGTACAAGACGGGATAACAGGTCCCAAGTACGAACAGCTTTCAGGTGAGACATCCCCGTTGTGTTGTATAGATTATAAAATGTAAGCAAAATATAGTCAAACACAACACAATTAATGATTTTATCAAGCTGTATTCTTACACTGTTACTTTCAATAATGTAGGAATACATCTTAATAAAATCAATGAGTTGTGCTCGTCTATATTTTGCTTACATTTTATAACGAACAGCTTGTAAAATGACTGCAGGTCAGACGCTTTAAAACTGTGTCATCGCACCCGGAAATGATAACACATCCAGTCCTCGATTTACGCCCTAGTTGTTTTTCTGCAAAAAAGCGGGCGAAAATAAAAAAGATATTCCCATCAGAAATAGGGGTTTCGCGTAATTAGAACGCTACCAGCCAAAGGACACCAAGCCTATCATGAGGGAACGTAAATTAAGAAGAGTCGCAAATTGGCAAGAGGCGATAAAGCAGAAAGGCGTAAAACAAAAGGTCGTAAAATAAGGGCTATATGTATTGGTGCAAAGTGTAAATAAACCTTTCCCACGTAATGTATATCCTTTCTGTTTCTCCAGAACGATTTGGTTCTCTAAGTTTATTTAGGAACTTAGAAGCTTAATCTACTTTAAAATACAGGTTGGTCGTAGGCAACCACCTAACCTTCCTCCTTGTCAAATCGCTACACAGATTTCACAGGGGTTTATGAAATTCGAATATTCGTTAACGTTTAAAATACACTGGTCTGCCGAATCTAACACGCAACATCACGTGGCATTTCATACTCTGATTCTTGCCACTGACCTCCCAACCAAGTCTAGGTATTTACATTAATAGATTTAACAAATATTTTCCGTTAATTCCTCAAAATATATGCTAGTATTTTGGGAGAATTAACTTGTTGCACCTTGTCTGAATGTTCGCCCCTAATTGATAATATTTATGTTGTCAAGTATGTATGCAGTATGCTGTCTGTTTTCATGTCTAATCTGTTCCTTAAATTTAATTCCTGGAGCCACTGACTGATTGATCGGTTCCGCGTAAGACATTCGTTCAAAGCTGTAGGCAGTGGTGCAGAAGACATTCTTATGTTCGTGGCGCAAGGCAGGGCGGGTTGTTTTGTCAGTACAAAAGACCGGCATGAACTTTGTTCCGGTAAGTGCTTGTTAGAGAAAGGCAAAGGGGAGGTACCAGTGGGCCGTGCTCATTTCTCATACTACAGAAGTTGAGATTGTAATCAGCAAGGTATAGAACAGCAAACCTGCAATTATGGTTATTCCTCAATTTAGATGTCTAACCACAAACTCAGTCATATATTTCCTTTCAGTAGAAGTTCAACCTCAGTATTTAAGCAGCCAGAACACTTAATTATGTAAATGTTCAGTGTTTTATTGAATCGGTGCTACAGCGCAAAATGTAAGAACCTAAAATATGAAAGAGAGATATTTATAACGGACTTAACAACAAAAATAACGCAAAAGACAGAAACAACCAGACAAGCAATATACGTGCAACGTCACATTGAGGAACATTCGCAAAAACATTTTTGTAGTGGAGGAGCAAAAGGTGTAAATATTACGAGTGGGGGGGGGGGGTTGTGTTTCTCGATTTCAGACTTTCTCCGTGTTCTGAATGTTGTATGCTTTCTTCTGGGTAAATTCCCCGGCGTCTGAATATTATATGCCGAAACAATCCTGACAAATTCTTATTTACAATATCTTTGTCCGGTTTCATGTACAGCTGCAATTTAAAATAATGAAAGCTTGTGTATTTTGGAGAAAATAAATCACCGAACTGACAGTGAATATAGGCCGCACATTCTGTCTTACAGGTGGAAAAATGCACACATTCCAGACCTAACATGGGACACATTCAGAACTAAAGGTATTTATCTGGTAACAGCAAGAAGTACTGAAGTGTTCCTACCAAAACTCGCTGCGTCATAACTCCTAAGAGCACAGTTCTCTATAAAGTGTTCCTCTTCTGACTTGGACAAAAATATTGGTAACTGCACAATAAAGTAAATAACAAGTGTATAGACGTCTTTCTCTTTGAATATATTTGGGCCTAAGACGACGACGGAGCAGGGGATTGTTGCAAACTACATAATGAAGAGTCTAATGTTCTATACTCTTCACCGAATATTAATTGGATGATCAAATCGAGAAGAATGAGATGGGAGGGACATGTAACACGTCTGGGGGAGAGGAGAGGGACATTCAGAGTTTTGATGGGGAAAACGAGGGACAGAGACCGCTTAGAAGACCCAGACGTAAATTGGAGGATAATATTAAGATGGAACTTCAGGAAGTGGGACGGGGTACATGGACTGGATTGATCACGCTCAGGATGGAGACAGATGGTGGGCATTTTTAAAAGCAGTAAAGAACCTTCTGGTTCCATAAAATTCCATAATTAAATTGACGGAGAACCAGTCAGCTTCTCAAGAAGGACACTGCTCCATGGAATAAGTATTTCACCTTAAGTAGTATTACTTACGCGAATATTCCATGAAAAATTATGTAGGATCTTTTGATAAATCGGTTAAATAAATGTTGAAATTCTTATTTTGAATTAATACGAGCTAAGATGAAGAGTCTTACAATGTGCACAAAACACGCGAGTAGGCCTATTAATTTCCAATGTTGTGGTGAGTAATTAAATAATAAAATCTCATAAAAGTGGATGTTTTTAACATCTAAGATAACGGAACGCATTTCTTTTTTTCTGTGCAGACGTGTTTTCAATCAAGGACGTTAAGCCTGAGCAGTGTTTCACCACTATGATTGACTGGATTATCCTCTGATTTGATTAGTAAGTCTCGCTTACACTTACTCGCACTACTGTACATAACCACCTTCTGAAGCTCTTCAGCAACCCAGTTCAGCAATAAAAGATATGCAGGCACTGTTTCAGTTTCAACACAAAACCACATGAATGATATTTGTGGTATAATAATTCAGTTACCTTGATATGCGGGGATTGTGATTGGGTCCAATAAATATGCCAAAGGGTTTGACACCATAATTCAATAGGAAGAGTATATATTCAGAAAATTTATACACTTCAAAATCTTTTATCTTTCTGTCTAGCATCTGCAAACCTACAGGATAAATAATGATACCCCATATTTTTACGGCTGTAACATTAAACATCTCACTCTAGGCGGGAGATATAAAATGAGAGTGTCTGGAAGCAGGGTGTTGAAGAAAATATCCCGCCATAAGAGGGAGAAAATTACTTCATAACAGCAATAATTACATAAGGAGGAGCTTCATATATTGTAATTTTTACAGAACACGATAATATAAAAAAGAGTAAGGCTGGCGGAACTTGTACTAAGCAAAGATGACAATGAATGCACAAAAGAAATGTTTAGTTGGAGAGAATGAAAGGAAGAAAATTATTGGGTTACATAGGCATAATTAGGATAATATTAAAACAGATAAATCTTGTTCACATAGGGTCAAGGGGTGCTAGGGTGTTAGGGTGAGGACCGATGGCTACTGTTAAAATTACAGTAACGAAACTTCCAATTTGCACATACTATATATATATATATATATATATATATATAATAAATATACACTCTTCTCTCCTTCTTATTTGGGGTTTCTCTCGCATATGATGGCGTGTGACCACAGAAAAAT
>Ga0136643_10009685_pt1 | contig 14189 bp, 8 predicted proteins | sample TergutLab28metaG_FD_96883 | JGI IMG/M metagenome (GOLD analysis project Ga0136643, IMG submission 96883) | Labiotermes labralis P1 segment gut microbial communities from Petit-Saut dam, French Guiana - Lab288 P1 (version 3) (version 3) | ecosystem: Host-associated > Arthropoda: Insects >... | reverse complement strand
GGTAAAATGATCATTTGAAAAAAAATAGCGAATGAAATAGTTTGATAACAAAAAATAAAAAAGCGAGTAAAATGATTAGTTTAAAAAAAAAAAAAAAAAAAGAATAAAAAAAAAAAAAAAAAAAAAAAAAAAAAAAAAAAAAAAAAAAAAAAAAATGCTTTCACTCTGAGCACATGTAGCAAAAACATCAAGAGGAGGACATTACAGCATCCATCTCAGTGAATGATGCACTCAGATCTGCATATTTCATTACATGATTATTGTGATCATCATGATGGCAGAAAAGGGAGCTCAATTTATATGCCTTGATAACATTTGCAGACACTATACTTCACAACACACAGTTTTCTTAAAAAGGCCCAATGCCAACTGGATGGACTGTAAACAAGCAGAACATCTGATTCTGGACTACTAAAAATGCATGTCAGTTTCATGACACAATTTTAGGACATTACTGGAGTGACAAACTGCGCCCCCCCCCCCCAAAAAAAAAAAGTAAATAAAAATCTAAAATGATGATCTTCACCATGAAATCACACTAACACAATGCTATTTCCTATGAGACAAACTATTACCTTATTTAACATTCCAAGAATTAAACTGTACAAAAAAAAAAGTAGCACTTCAACTTTTCACTGATACAAACCTTTTCCCCCTAATACAACACATGCTATACATAAAGGAGTATTTCATATTTGTAACCTTTACTGAGAAAGTTGCATCATAAATATCTTAAAACACTACAGTGATTGGCACAATCTACTAGTTAAATGAGAAATCCATTAATGTTACAATTTTATTGTAATACATATTTTGTGATATTTAAATCCCATAAATAGCAACACATTACCTTGATTTTAAGAATTTGTGTAACATGTCTTACAATGACTAGTATCAATTGAAACATGTTGCAATAACAATAAATTAAGAAGTGTCATTAGATGCATTTGTGTGTATTTATATAACTGAATGAGCACAACTGGATGGATACCATTAAAAAGCATCTACTATGTGTACACTTTTCTTTATAAACTAAAGACCATCCATGACAGTTATCAACACAGCCCTGGTTCCAAAGTATATGACAGGTGCATTTACATTCAAAGTTAATACAAATAAAAATACTATGCCAAGCCATACCTCACCACCACCACTGTATATTTATCTTGTTAACATGAATAGTGCTGATGCCACTTAAGTGAAATTGAAACCAGAACACCATCCATCATTACTGAAGCAGCAATCTCAGTGGCAGTTAGTCATCTCTGAGTTGTATTGATGCCTATCCTACAACAAAACAGAACCAAGCATGTGGTCAGGTAAAGCAAAAGAGAAGTAGGTGCATTACAAATAACTTTGTTGAACTTTCAAAATATGTCAGATTGTGGTATCTGTACACAGAAATACAGGTGTACATGATGTTGCTACTGTATTTTAGGATGCATAAATCAAATCATAAATGTTAATAAAGAAGGATTAGAGTTTGAAACTGCCACCAGTCTTGAGAGAAGTACTACACACTAACAAATATATTTCAATGTTGAACAACAAATTCTGAGAAACAAATGTTGATGTCCTGTCCTTCAAACACTCCAATCTGTATGAGGCTAGCCATACCTATAAATAATTACTGAATTCAGTGATCAATTGTTGTCTATTGACAGCAGTACAGGGATTTATGTCATGTCTTTCAGGTATTAACAAAAATACACATTTTCAGGTTTTCATAGCAGTTGTTTATATTTTGTCAGTTTCTACATTGTTCAGTGGTTAGATTTCAGATGTTTCAGGTTTATCTATTGCCCCCATCTTCAGGGTGGCTGAAGACGTTCTAGTGGATGCTGAAGTGATGTGGAGGAAGAAAATGTGTCTGTCATATAGGACCATTCAAGGGAGTCTGACAAATCAAAGCTATGGAAGTTGGGAAGAGGGGCTAAGATTGCCCTGAGCCAATGGGAGTTAAGCCCCTTTTCAAGGCTTCAGCACTGGAAGACATAAAAATAATGTGAATGGTGACCGTGGTCTGATCTATTGGTGAGCTACACTCAGCATAATAGCAATTGCATGGATAGCCAATGAGACAGACTGTGCTGTGGACAATGGTGCTGAGGTTAACAGATCTGCAGACTAAGGAGGGTAATGACATTATGTTCTTGGAGAACACCTGTTGCAGTCTTCCTCTCCAGCAATGGATTTAGGGCTTCCATGTTCTGCTTAGGAAGAATCCATCCTCCCAGTTCAGGTGATGGGATGCAGTTGTCTGTACTGCATCCCTTACAAGCCAGGCCATGTACCCAGATTTTCTGAAGACAAAATATTAGGGTTGCTGAGCATGATCTAACACTGCATTCCATCATGCCCAACTTCTCTATGCATTACATTTTGTTTTGACATTTACAAAATTATGACCACAGAAGATGCAGAATGACCTTCCAATTTGAAGAACCCACACACTGACTGTAGGAAATGAACAGAGTTCTAAAGCCTATTTCCCTACTACACAGACTTCCGGTGCAACAAAATTTGTGTTAACACCTCAGATGGGTAATTTACATTCATAATTCAACAATGCAGTACAACTGAGCTGCTCACAGGTTACGGTACTGGGCTGGAGCAATGACTGCAAAATTACTGGATCTTCAAGACAGAACCCTTATCTTGGTTGCAAATCTACATATATTATAGATTATTATTATTTACAAATTCATAATCATTAGTGATTAGTAGTAGTATTTTCTTTTGGGAATAACTTGTCTGATAGCAGATTTTTGTTAAATACATCAAATGTGAGGTCATGTGTTTCAAACACAACCTCAAATACTGGCTTCATTGCCACCAGGCTTGTAATTGTTGACCTAAAAACAGCATTTCATACAGAACTGATATGTAATGGAATTACAAAATCGTAACAAAAACTTGTGACTTCAAACAATATGCCATGTATGTTTCAGCTTCGAGGCAGTTAAAAATTGTATCTCATATATATATATATGAGATACAATTTTTACATACACACCCATCCCTTGTTTTACACCTTTATGCTCTAATGCCCATTGCCAGTTTACACCACTTCTTAATTTGCAACTCATATTTTCAGCTTAATGCCTTTTTGGTTGGCTACACTCTATTATACTAAGCCCTTACTTCTGATTGAAATAATTTTTATTTAGGCCAAGATTTACACCTGCTGTCTCAGTAACACAAGCAGGGTGTAAAACAAGGGCTAAGTGTACAATAAACCAAAAGTGAGAAATTAAGCTTTTTAACACTTCCCCTCCCCAGATGTTTGACAAGAGACAATGTTAAGTTACCATAATGTTGCAAGCACTTGTGCATTCACAATAGCAGCAACCTAACAGAATCTGGGGAGAAACATACATATTTGCATCCTAATACATTACTAAATATGTAACACATTCACATTCATAATGGTCATTTTGTTCGTTTAATCCAGAACAGCTTACATTTCATAACAACTGTCACTGTCACTGTGACTTCCCTCAAGCTCTGTGTTACCACCTTGCAAACTAAGAATTATTAGCTCAAATATTTCACTTTCAGTTTTTTCTGAGTAATCCTCTTCTTGTAGATTTCCTCCATGATTTACCAAGGAGGGCCAGATACTTTGCACCACTCCATAAATCTCTTTATGCATAAGTATCTCCACCACAAACTCTTTGTGTTATTTGCAATTGCATTTCAGTGCATACAAGTGTTGGATGTTAGTTAGCAATTTAAAAAAATCATGTTTCTTTCATCCATGAAATATATGTGTGTGTAATTAATATTATACACACTATATATTATTTTATGAGACTACAGAAGACACAGCATTACAACTGCTTCACCTCAACTCATCAAAACAAATGCTTTTTTTATGTCACCAAGCAACAAACTAACCCATATTCCCAGACAAGTTAAAACAACAAATACGATTGCCTTGAAAATAAAGCTTAAAAAAATATGGTAACATTAACTCATCTATTCAGTACAGTGTAATTCTTTTAATCCGACACCTGACAATTTGACACTCCTGATAGTATCAGCACTTGGGGAAAGTAATCCAAAGACCCATAGTTCTGCTTCTACTGCCCCTAACTTCCAGTGTTCATACTGATTCAATAACTTTGTCTTGGGTTCTCCAGACCTTATTGAGCTCATTGAGGTATTATAATTGCTTCAAAAGATCCAAGATGAGAAAACAAGGTACTCCTCGCAAAACACTTAACTTTAACCTGAAACTTGAAACCTGAAATAATCATAAGGCTTGAATGTGGTGAAAGCTGAAGAGAGATACTGCTTCATACAACAGAGAATCATCAACTATCTATGATATAAAGAAACAGAGGAACCATTATGATTGTTTATGCCATCAAGTGAAAGTGTGAAGGGCCTTTCCACGCAAGATACTAAAACGGTCTAAATTAGTAAAACTGGACAAGGTGATGTACAAGTGGTTTACAGCATTGCACAACTTGAAAAGGCTAAATCTTTTTTACAAATGAAATGAAAAGAACTAGTGCACATTCTCTCAGGGTATTAAACATTATTTGTAAAACCTTAGGTACAGGTACTACCTGACAATCCACAATATTTGACAATCCAGCACCTGTCCAATCCTGTGCATGCCAGATTAAAGGTATCCTATTGTAAAAACTGCACATATGTTCATTTGTGCAATGGGAAATTTCCGCATGAGGAAATAAGAACAATACTGCATGCAGGATACCAACAGACAGTAACATTCTGTTGAGTGATTAATGCACACAAAAAACAACATGAAAACCCAGAGCTGCTGGAATAGTTTGTTAGTTAGTGGACTGCCTTCTGATTTTAAGACCCCTGATATCTGTGACACAACCTTCACTCTCTGTGACTGTGTGTCTGCAACCCCAATCCAATATGGTCTGAACTCTGTGAGCCATGAGAGCATACACTTTGGAAACAACTGCATACAGTACAAAATATTACTTTTGTTACCTAAATAAGACATATTGTGAAGTGTCTGAATAAAGATTTTGTAAAGAGTAAACTCCTTTTTTGGAAAATAAGAGAACTGCCTATTTAATTATCAGCTTAATAAAAAAAACAGATCTACTGCATATTGATTCTCAAGAATAAAGGCTATCATGCTAACATCCCCACTGCTCAAAATTTTCTGTCCCCACAGACTATATCAAAACAATTCTCTGTTTCTGTTGCATAAAATGTACTGTTACAAGAGAAAAACAATAAAAATAAACCTGTTACACTCAGGATCACTTCACTTGCACTAGCATCAATAAAATAATAGGAAAACTATGAAGGAACAGGAAGCGTGGAATTTGCAATAAAAAAGATAAGAATATAATTTGCAGATACCATGATTTAAAGTTACAATCGTCAGTGAAATAAAAAAAACACAATACTTAGATTTAACACTAAACCCACTTGCAATTTTCACACTCAACATAAAACTGCAAATGTAACTCAATGAAGAAACAGAATTATCTGAAATTATCACAAATATTTACTAATACGTATGGCAAGGATTTGCACTATCCATAATTAAGGGAGACAATGATTTCCTTCATAAAACAACTATGTATACTATTAGACATGTGCCAACACCTTGAAAGCCTGCTGCTTTTGCAACAGAGCATTTAGAACTGTAGATGTTAGCAAATGTAACACACACACACACAGTTTATGGTGTGGAAATCACACTGAAAGGAATGGCAATCAAAGTTGCCAACAATGACAGTGACACTAACATACATGATGATAGCGGATAAGTAATCACAATGTCCAGAAAGATTAGAGTGTGTCACTTGAAACATGTAAAGCCAGATGCAGGGTAATGCAATTCACACAAGTAAAGTGTAACTGCTTGGCCAAATTTGTATGGTTTGTCAAAGCTAAGTGTGTCAATAAAATGACAACTGGATGCCTAAATATTTTGCTTTAAAATGTTCTGTCAACAAAATGAGTAAGAGGATCCTAAAGTTTGTCACTAAAATTAAACACCTACACATAATACTCGTGAGTATCTGTCAGTAAATGGAAAATGCAGAGTTCAAGCTAACTGCATGAAAATTTCTGTTAATGTTTTCTGTCAAAAAATGAAAGTCTAAGCTCAGAATTTCTGCAACTAAAATGAAAACTTAAAAGTCAAACCTCTATATTTGTAAAAAAAAAATAACAATAACAACAAAATATCCAAGTCTATCCTAGCTGCTATGAACATTTACCTTCAAGTTCAATTTGTCAACAAAATGAAACCTGACATACTAAACCTTTCTGTCAATAAAGTCAAAACTCAATTCCTAACCTCTGTTGTTATAAATCAGCAAAATAAAAACTTGAGGCCTAACCTCATTGCTATTAATATATATATTTTTAAAGTCACTCCAGTCAACAAAATACCGGAAAGCTTGAACTTTCTGTTACTAAACTCAAAACCCAAAGCCTAACCTGCATGGATTACTGTGCATTTTTCTTTTTTCATGCATCTTGCATGTCAATAAAACAAAACCTAAAACCGTAAAGTTAATGTCACAGAAGTGACAACTCTAACCTCCATGGATTTCACTAACTGAAAAAGGAGCCTATCCTTCCCAGTTTAAAATTTCTTTTTCATGTTCCCTTACATGCCAATAAAATGAAACTCCATTGCCTAAATTTTCATCACTAAGCTCAAAACACAAAGCATGACATCAGTGTATTACACATCTCTTTTTTTAATGTCTGAAAGTCTGTCATGTAGCATGGATATGGTAATTGGACTCTCTGTGATGTTTCTGTTGGCAATCCTAAGATAACATGACTGAATTCACAAACAGTACTCAAAGCAGCAACACACATACTACCATTTTTATAAACATATACTATTTTCTACAGTCAAAAACACTATTTCATGGTGTAAATGAATGACTGTTTTTAAGAAACTACACGTGTGTACAAATAATGGGTGCCCCTCATATTTTGGTCTAGAGCAAACATCTATTATTCAGGGCACTAACATAAACTTTGCTGGGAGAGTATTAAACTGTCAAAAACAGGTCACCCACACACCACCACAATGCCCAAGAAACACCAAAACTCATTTTAAATTAAAAAAAAAAAAACATCATGGGCATGTGCCAAAGCTAAATAAATATGTTTAGAATGAAACAAATTAACTTGAAACAGGAAAAACATAGGAGTTACATGACCCAAAGTCACACATCCACTTGCTATGCTATACACGTAGCATTGCCAGTTCTTTCCACAGAGGAAGGAATTGTCACTATTACTGCAATCATACACACTGCTTTTGTCTGAAACTAAGCCTGAGTAGTAACTACCACATTTAAATGTGTTTACTCCCATGATACTTTGCAATGCATAACAGAGTAGCACATAATACATGCAAACATCTCCAATGTTTTATATTCGCAAACATCTCCAATGTTTTAAGTTCAACACTGGAGAGAACAGATATAAGCAAGAATCTGTACAATGCACTTCCTGAATGAAACAATCCATGAAGCAGTAATTAAGAAAACAGTACATCACACTTTGCAAACAAGGGCCATCAATAGACAATTTAATGTGTAAGCAGTTGGAAGATCGTTCATTACAACACAATTTGAACACACGCTTTAATGACATGACTATACAGTCTTCTGACGTTATCTCGAACACAAATTACTAACCAATTATACTGTACTACTCCTAACCTAATTTGCCCTTAACCCGTCACATTACTTATAATTGTAAGAAATCTAAAGTTATATAGAAAATATGTAATTCCAACCACCAGAGTCATTATATTCATGAGAGCAGTGAAAAGGCATACATATGACTCGTAGTGAATACTGCAATTTCATTTATGACGGAACAAATGACAAGCTATACTACAAATTAAAAGCCACACTTTTCAAAATTGTATTCGTTTACCCATGCCAGTCCAGATGTAACTTCTTCTGCCATATAAATATTATATCACGGATACACAACACGAACAAGCATTAGCCAAGAAAAATAATAGGCCTTGTCCATACCGAGAACCTACACACACGTCATAAGTTAGTAAGTATGTGATAAGTTCAAATTTGCATCGTTGCTAACCATTATTGCTGGCAATAATACATGAGTAATGTAGCACACTGCAACACATATATTCTCCTTTCTTTAAATTTACCTAATGTCTCAACACCCTGACGTTCCCGTACGATTCAACACAACATTAAGCGCCATGTTGGATTCACAACAACGCGCTACGGGGTCCACAGAAGGAGGAAAATGGAAACCCGCGTAATATGAAAAGGGGCTGCTGAAGTAAAAACACAGAAAATGTTTAATCATAATCATAATCGTTAATAATGATAACCCATGATGCGTTCTGAATATTAACATTGACCTTATATACTTTCAGTAGTACGTTTCATGAAGAAATGAATCAATTGCTACACGACAATATGAGAAAGTAATTGCTTCTTCTGGGATCAATAAACAGTTGACGTTGTACAAGCGTGACGTGTAAATTTACTTCTATACAAAGACACGAGTGAATTCGTGACTTTCCATTGTACCTTGCTATTAACAATTCCTATATTAAGTTTTATGTCCAATTGCAGTACCTACAGAAGTCAAACACCAACCAACAGCAACGTACTAATGACCAAATCTGGCAACCAGTAACGTTGCAAAACAGGCACCAACAATCAAGATATTGCATGTCGTAAAGTAACTTGATTTGAAACGTAAAGTTGTGTGTACCATTAGAAGTAACCGTTTACATTTGTTCCGTCTATTTGTATTGTAACGTGCACTATTTAAAAGTATGATGCGACTGGCTGATCACTCGTCCAGAGGAGTCCTACCGACTGTGGTGCGTCGTTGTGTGTGATCTAGAAACCTCGTGAATCAGAAGACCCTGGCCCACTGGGGGCTGTCGCGCAAAAAACAAACAAAATTTGAAGTATGAGGGTCACTATGGTAAAACGAGAAAAAGATTTTGAACATAGTGAGGTAATCCATGCCAGCCACTTCTCACCACACGAATCACCGTACTGTAGTCAACATTTTTTTTTTACTTTACCACATCGACTCGCATACTTTAAATAGTGGATTTTAAATTCCATACATACGGCGATATTCTTACTCACAAACACGCGCTCACACACACACACACACACACACACACACGCACACACACACATACACACACACACACTCAAGATGGTCTACCGATGACATACAGATATAGAAACACGTTACCATACTGACTCATAGTGTGTGTTAAAGCTTCAAAAAAGAAAAATTACTTTTATGAGGAAACATTTTGAGTAGGACTGTCAGTTTTCAGACTTCATGAATGGAATTCAGATTTCTCGCCTCGATTTCAAAGTCCACGTACAAAATCATATTTACCAGGCATCTTAAATGGTCAAATTGCATGAAACAGAGAAAGATGCAAAATGATTGAGACTTCTTACTCAAGTGCTGGACTGGGGTTTAATTTCTCTCCCGTATTCTTCGGTACTCATTCATACTTCACTCTTCAGCTAGTCAACGTCATTTTCAGCTTGTACTACAGTTTCAATAATGGGGTCGACACAGTCTAAAACAGATCTGAGTACCAGGAATATTTCCTGGGGGTAGAGGTGGCCGGTGTGTATGGCTGATAACCTTGCCACTTTCATGTGCCGATTGTCTAAAAATTCTGTGATCCTCAACCTCCTGGAGCCTTAAGGGCCTGTCGTCGCCTGCATAGGAAAAGCTTTACCTTTACCTTTACTGCTGTGCCTACATATACTGAACGAAACGCGTGGTATAGTGGTTAGCATCCTTCAATCGCAACACAGTTGTATCTCAATCCGGAGAGAATGGCTACGGTAAACAACTTCTGTCGTTTTCTTTGGTTTCATCAAATGTGCAATATAATCGAACGTAAAAATGTAAGGACAGTTTTCTCACAGCACATTCCAATTAACCCCGCCATGCGGTGTCTTATGGTTATTGAGTTTTCTTTGTGTATGTTATACCATGCACAAAGAAGACTCAATAACCATAAGACACAGCACCAGCCACATTTGCAGAAACACGCTTTCTCAAACAACCACGCACGTCACGACTAAGCACTCGCCACTAAATAACTACGCTAATGCATCAACCTCTGTCCTTACAGAACAATACAACGCATGTAATAACGCATCAAATAAGTCGCAAGCTCCTGAGGATGGATGTATTAACATCCGAAACATGTTGAGCAGTAAATAAGGAAATAATAAAGCAAGTGACATCAAGTTGGCCTCTCTTTATTCAACTATCAAAATGATGCACGGTCCAATAAACATAAGATGGTAAAATTTATCTAGATTCCATGGCAGCTGCAAGATCCCCCCCCCCCTTTTTTTTTGTAAGAATGGAGAAGTATGCAGAAAGAATACGTTTACACACTTATGTTTAAAGTTTCCCAGTGACGTGCATTGAAACAGGTCATTTATTGACAGCGAATAAAATAGGGAGATAATTACATACTGTAATTCATTTTAGACGGCAGACCTAAATTATAAGGAGTTTGCACCATTCGCAGGTTAAATCTAAAATCTGCTGATGTTACAAAGCTATAAAATATTTATACTTGGCAGACGAGTGTTTTAACTTAACAGTATAAAGTTCGATATTGTGAAAAACTTCTGAAATGCGTACCAATGAAGTAAAAACAATTTTGACATGCCAAATAATTAAAATTTATTTTAAGAAATGAATGTTGTACTCCCACTATAGAATTAACAAAAAAAAAATTAACTTGTTCGAGGTGATAAGAAGTTTATGAAACCTTTACAATACCAGGAAGTTGTCCGTTTCGACTGGCGAGGTTACCACACACACCTGTGGAACAGACCGCGTAGATGTGGCAGTACGCAATATAAAGTCAGTCTCATATAATTTATTTGGTCCTGCCACAGTTCAGGACAACATCATGTCATATTTACCGTCAATTAAATTTAGGACAACATTACGGGATTGTCGGAAGTGACGTCGCGTATTTGTTTAGATGGCACAAGACTTTCTGAAGAACCTGATGCTCTCATTTTCCTAATCTTAATATGGAGGCAGCAAATTTGTCCTTACTTTTCCAACCCGAATACAACCACAGCAGGTTTTGCCGAAATGTCGACTCATAACTACCACACTACAAGGTGTCACACTCCAGAAAACCATAAGAACCACAGATTTTAAAGAGTTTATTTTAGGGGCTCATCTTATCCAGGCAACAAGTGCAGCAACGCTATCATGACGCGTTCTTGACGTGATATTCAACTTGTGAGGCACAGCGACGGATGCAACAGGATCTTTTCTCCGCTCTCATATCATCGTTGGGTGTTTCTTTCATTTTTGCCATTCTGCAAATGATTACCTGTTTGTTGCGTTTCCGAAGACGCCTTCAAACAACACTGGTTACACAGTGTCGAGTGAGGTAGCAAGAAAACGATGAATGGACATAAATACGGAGTTGGAAAGTGGCTTTGAAATTAACAGGGTTAAAATGAGGAAAATTACAGATACATTTCCAAGCTTCTCAGTAACCACTTCGAAATTGACAAGAGAGTCACCGCTACCCCAGTCTGCGTGGCTTCATTTGGATAGACAAGAAGGTGTGGTGGCAATCTTCTGGGATGTAAGGCCAAGTGTAGTTATTGACGTTTCGGACTTCTTGAACTATCCTCAACATCGTGATCGCTACCTCCTCCAAAACGTCCGTAACTATAGCCTAAGGCAGTACAATAGAAGACATTCGTACGTCTACAGTCTTCATCAAGAATATGTCTAGGACCTCAGATCTATCGCAGTAAAGAAGTTAGCGTGACGAATGTCTATAGTACGTCTCAGTTACGCAAGTAAAAAGAAAAGGCAATATATGCGATTGTGGGCACGCGGTGGCGCAGTTAGTTGAACCACTGCGCTACAAAACGGAAGGCTGCGGGTTCGATTCCCGAGGTTGTCAGTGGAATTTTCAATTCACACAATCCTTTTGGCCACAGTATGACCTGGGGTAAATACAGCCTCTAACAAAAGTGAGTACCAGGAATATTTTTGGGAAAAGGTGGTGGTGGGGGGGGGGGTACGTTAAAGGCGGCCGGGTTGACAACATTACTAACTTCATACGCCGATTGTCCTGAAATCTGGGAGCCTCAACCTTCTGGAACCCTCAGGGCCTAACCAGGCCTGTACAGAAACTGCTTTATCTCTATCTTCACCTTTACCTTTAAATGGCATTGTTCATGTAGCAGTGTCCTGGCTTAAGGCGCCGTGTATTCTGAAAGGTTAATGCCGGCCTTTCGAAGAAATGTAGGTATATCTCGCATGCACTCATTCTGTAATGATTTGTCTACAAATGCCTAGTCATTATATACTGCTGTCGGTTAGTCTGAAAGAATATTTTTACTGTTTTCTCTGACGTCTCTGTGGATGTACGCAAGCGGTAGCATCTTTAGTACATAACAGAATTCCAGCAATTACAGAAATTTTTAAGGTTTTTTTTTTCAAATTTGTCTCTACGATTTAAGAATGCTTTGCGGATTATTTTTCAGTATTCTATTAATTGATTTGTTCTGCTTTCTTTCATTCGTCGTTCGTTTCTTCCTTCTCTGTTTTCTTTTGTACTACACGACGTCTTAAATTCATAAGTTATTAGTAACAAACAAAATTTTATGTTTCAAAAATTATAATTATTCGTAATTAGCGAAAGTCCAAAAAAAGATTTAAAGTTTTTGCCAGGTGGATGGATCGAAAAATAAAATTTTAGATCAGAGAGACAGCCGTCAGCACTGATTACAAGTCCGCTGAATTTCTGTATGTGAAAACCCCACGTACTTAACGGTAATAATTAAGAAAACGATCTATTGTATCTGAAATATTGTAATTTATAGGGCCTTGATCATCGGAAATTTACATTCTTGACATAGCTGTTCGATGTTATAAATAGACAGTGAGGCCACATCTGAAAATTCTATTCGAACGCTCTACTTGCTGAATAGTTTGGAACTATATTGATATTACTACCGGAAGCAGGCATTAAATATACGTACAATATTACATTTTTACGGTAACAACCACAAACATCTCATGCGGCTCTACGGTAAATATAAATTATTGGTAGCCGAAAAGTGTTTACTCTTGTTCACTAAGGCTCTTACGGACCCCTGTGACAGAACTACGGCCGAAAATCAAATTGTAATCTTGTTTACCGTTGCATGCATTTGTTCTGTGTCATGGAGAAGGGTGGTATGACAGTAAAGCTTGTGCTTGTTTTGGGAAGGTTTTAGTGATTTTTCTTAATTTCTTCCACGCAAATGCCGAAATAGTTCCTACACCACGCCACAACAGCTTCCTTCCGATTTTTTTTATTTTATAATTTATTAGTCGTCCTACATCGAAGATACAAAAAGTGAACAAGGAATTGTTTCAGATCCAGTGCCCTCCATAACGCCCTTTTTAGAAACATGATTTTAGTTGTGTTCGAATAAGAGGAGCTCTACTTTCTCATCTGCTTGCTCCGTTCCCTTTCGTCCCATGCCCCCTTTAAGGCTCGACTATCGACGAACAACGTCGCGGCCAGCAATCGATATCCAAGAGAAAGGCGACAAAAACCTGAGCAGCAAGCATACCGCCCCTGCAACTGCTGGCAGATCAGTTGATGCTGCTGACCTAAATGTGCTCTTGGCTAGCAGTGTCAACAGGCAGGCCAAGTTTTTTACGGCACAAAGCGTTCTGGACACCCAGCTTTAAATCGAGTCATATTTCCTTATGAACCTTGCGTTTAAATTGCGGTTAGGTTCGTGACCATGGGTTGCAAACCCATTGCTTTTACATCAGTGAGGTTAAAATTACATGTAAAGCACCTAATATTCTAAACGATATAAGCTATCCCATTGCAGGCCTGGACAGACCCTAAGGGCAAAAGGATGTTGAGGCTACCAGAATTTCTACACAAAGGGCACATGAAGGTGTTAAGTTCATCATCCCTACGCACTGGCCACCTTTATCCCCCCCCCAGTGGCGTACCCAGGAATTTTGTTCGGGGCGGGGGGTTCAACAAATTCAGTTGAGGACAGAGGATAGGGATCTGGGGGCGGTAGCCCCCTAGTCAGGGGTTCTGGAGGCAGCTGTAATTTCGTAAAAGAAATTTCAATTAATATAGTAAAATCTTCGTAAGT
>Ga0136643_10009683_pt1 | contig 14189 bp, 10 predicted proteins | sample TergutLab28metaG_FD_96883 | JGI IMG/M metagenome (GOLD analysis project Ga0136643, IMG submission 96883) | Labiotermes labralis P1 segment gut microbial communities from Petit-Saut dam, French Guiana - Lab288 P1 (version 3) (version 3) | ecosystem: Host-associated > Arthropoda: Insects >... | reverse complement strand
GTCTCACGAAATGCCAACTAATGGCCTGATGACATTAAGAGAAGACAACTCCCCCACAAAGAATAGTAGATTGTTCTTGCTACTTAACAAATACATTAGGCATTCCTGTAAAGTTTTAATACATGGCCCAATACCCAGAAGGGGCAGAGGTGTGTAGAACATTTAAAAAACTACAGACAAATTTCCTCAGAAATTTCAAGGTAGAAAATCACAAGTCACTTGCTTAAGAACTTCTCAATGCCTATAAAGTCACTGGACATGAATTGTCATTAAATATCCATTTTCTAGACTTACATCTCAGCCTTTCTCCTATAAACTTGAGCAATGACAGTGAAGCATGGGAAATGCTTTCACTGAGAAATATCCATCATGAAGAAGCATTACCAGACCTCATCAGACCTGGTGTGTTAATTAATGACTATTGGAAACCGGCAAGGAATTCCACTGAGGTGAATCAGAGACATAAATCACCAGACACTGCATTGTAAGTGAGTTCAATATGCAAATTCTACTTGGATATTATCAGTGACTTCACCCCGATTTCATTTTCATTGCACTGACAATTTGCTGTCAATAGACAAATTATAAGATCAAGTGCAGCATTAAAAGATCTATAAGATTCAATCACATTTTGTACATTTGACAAAAACAAGTTATTTTTGTATTGCAGTGTTTTGTCCAAGTGTTTATTCTGCAGTTCTAAGTTTTATTTTGCACTTTTGTTACTCAATGTTTTCTAAATTTGATAACATGGTGCTCATAGCTTCTTTGGAACACTGTAATATCTTTATCGTCCACCTCTTATGGTAGCTGAAAACAAAAGTGGCACAGAAAACTGGTGTCAACTCAACAAAATTTCTGTAATAATTAAAATGTGATATTAAAGCTAAGTTAAATTTTCACTTACCACATTATAATAAATGGAATGATATGTAACACAGCTGCAAACTGGAAAATAAGTCCCCTCTGAACTATCCTCATGACTGGATAAAGACTATTAAATACAAGGGATCCAAGGAGGGTACAAATATTCTCCACAGTTGCAACAGATGCATACATTTTACCTGTAAGAAAAGTGTTTTAAATTCTTCTGCTTGTTTATTCTGCATACATAAATTTACAAAATGAACAACTTGAATTAACCTTTACTGACCAAATGGGCGCTTGTGTCCTGTTAAATGTAACTCTCCATGGGCAAAAGGGTAAACAATGTCCTGCACAACTGCAAGAATGGTATTTAAAAATGTAAAGAACTGTGGCCGCAAGCAGCGACATTGAGGTAAGAAGGCCAGATGTCAATTAGATCAGACATTATTTATAAAAATATAACAAGACATACAAAGAATTCTTTATTTATGTATTAAATAATGGAATAATACAACATTAAAATTAGCTTCTAATGGGAAATGATTAGTAAGAAGTAAAACTCCACCACTTATGCACCAGATGACTGAATCCATTTCAACAGGGAAAATATGTTGGTCACAGCAATGGATTACCTTATGGTGTCAGTATGCTGCTTTAAGACAATCTTGTAAGTAATGAGATAAACATTTTTCACTTTTAAACTATTTACATTTTTTCACAATAATTATTTTTTTTAGAAAACATATGAAGACCATGGTATGTAGGGATGCAAATTTCATTACATAACAGATATGCAACAATTAATGGGAATGAGATGTGTTCACATACTTTATCCTTGACAACTACATAAATTTTATGCCAAATTAGCAAAAACACGGTTTTGTTAATAACACTAATTAATCTTCAGAATTTTAATCTTCTATGACTAAATGTGAAAGGAACATTTCTTGACACCTACAGCACATGGCTAGCATTTTGTTACTCATATTTAATGCAATCAAACAATTATTTCAGTTCACCAACTAGGCAAAACCAATATCAAAGAAGTCTGCACAATGAGTCTCTTGCACAACAGACTGGGGAAGGGGAGAAATAAAACTGTGGGATGTCCACACATAACCAGAATGGTTTGTTTCTCCCCCTTGAATAAAAATGCCATTATGGACAAATTTTTAAAGCATGGAATGGACCAAAAACAAATGGATGGCATGGGCCTGGATGCGTATAAATGTTAATATTAATATATTCCCAAACATTAAGTTACCAAACACTACATGAATTCCACAGACATGCAGTGGGCAAAAAATTGTGAACCTGGAAGTTCATCCCTCATGAATTTGAATTCAGTCCAATTCTGGCAGTAAAATTTGTTGAGTTTTGCTGTCACAATCTCATGCCATGTTGCTTAGGTACAGGCATACATTGCAGTTAATAAATCAATGAAAGAAGGTACAGTAATTTAATATGTCTGTCACATTTGATACAGAACAAAGACTCACCTAATTCCCAAGTTTCAACTTGTTTAGACAGCAGTGAACGAAGAGCGGGTAAACAAAAGGAACTGAACATAGATACCACTGGAACTGAAAACAAGAATTTTTTATGTTACAGTAACACTGAATGTTAAGTAAATGTGTTTTCTTTCAGTCTTCACACCTAACATAAAGTTTTGTACTACATTTTGATGTTAAACACAATCCACCTAATGGTACAGCCTTATGATCATTATGACAGCCCTACACTCTTCTGAAATGCAGCTCACCCCTCTGAATTCAGCATTCTGTTCAGGTTCACTTGCAGAAAATAATATACAAACACTTGGAAATCTATTTCCATAACATGTTCACTTACCAATAAATATCAGCGTATCTGTTGTGCTAAGACTCAACAACACGCATCCAGCTGCTTTAGAAACAATGCCAACAAGGCAAATTACGTGGTCAGATATTGCAAAGTATTTCAGTATAGGAGTTACCAAAATTAATGTGACAGATCCCAAAGCATATTTGAAACCAAAATAGTAACTGAAGGTCTGGTAATTCCAGTTCAAAGGTTCATCTTTAGTGTAGAGATATGTGACATCCAATTCACCTGCATGAACACATAAGCAAACACTATTAGTTATATCTCTTTCGAAACAGATGAAAATGAAAACAAAATACACTTCAACAACACGGCTACTGTAACTTCCCAAAAATCTTATTTTTATTCCACAGAACCAGAAATTTTTTAAAAAGCATATTAAACAATGAGTAGAATGCAAAAGGTGTGACAATTATGTTGCCTGAATGCCTATGCAGTTGTTGCTTTGAGTAGCAGTAACTTAGGTTTATGCTGCAGATGCTATGAAGAAGTTGATGGTCTCTGAGTGGCATTAAAAGTTTAAAGTGTGGTTGGAAATAGGTGAAAGATGAAAAAGGAATTTGATCCCCAATAACTCACCAGACCAGATGATAATATGGAGTGTGGAAACTGGTCCATATTTACACAAAAATAAGTGTACAAATGATGACACGGTAACCGAATGAAGATAGGGAAACTGTGAGGAAGATTTTGACTGGAGATTTGGGAATGTGCAAAGCTTCAGCAAATATGGTGCCACAGATTTTTTCTAGTGATGAGAAACAGAGGCAGTTTAATGTCTGTGCTCAGAGTTCTTGTCAGTTGGCTGAAGGAAACAACTTTTTCAGTAGTGTTGTCACACATATGAATCATGGCACTTCCATTATCAAACATCAGTAACACTGAGACCAATATTGGCTCGTGTCATGGGCCCAAATGAAAACAATGATGAATTGTTTTTTGCCATCACAAGGGCACTGTTCACTTTAAAATTCTTAAAAAAAAGTCGAACTGTGAACTGGTATTGTTACTTGGAAATACTGGGAACTATATGTGAGGTTCTTCATCAGGAAAGACACAAACTTTGGCCTGATGCTTGGATCTTGCATCAAGATAATGTGCCTGTAAATGACATGCTCAATGTCTGGGAGTTTTTGGCTAAAGCATTCATGATAAAATTGGACCACCCACTATACTCACTACTTACTCACTTGACCTTCAAACTACTACACATAGGCAGTCAGCGAGTGGCAAATTCAATAGTGTTCTCCCCAAGCTAGTGAGATTTGATGTTTTTACAGAAATAAAGATTTGAATTGAGGTCCTCTGGGTTATGATACTGTGCAGTATGCTCTTCTGAGACACTAGTAACCAACTACCAGGGTGTACAACACAATCCCAGGACCACAGTCCAGGAAGCCAAGAAACTGCTTAAGACTCTGCTGTTAGGCAGCACCAAAAGAATCGTACACACAGTAACAAAAAATCACATTATATGTAACATCACTATCATGTAACAGATTCTTGCCAACATGTCAAAACAACTGTCACTGCAGAGGAATGGGTAGAGTGATCCCTTCAGAAACCATTACAGACCATCACTGTCACTGCCAAGGTCATGCCAACATTCTGAAGAAAGTTTTGATGTGATATGATGGTACATGGTGGTTCCAGTGCAGAATGTGAATTATAACAGTCAAACAAATATCAATGCCACTGAAAAATGGCAATGATGATAAACAGCCAATTGAATTTGTGTCAACAAAAAGAATTGCATAATATGGCAGACAGAAATGAAAATGATAATTCACACAAACTGTGCAAAATGACAGAAGCAATTAAATAAAGCAGACAGCTAATCAATTAACTACTTTGGTACTACTTTGAAACATTATTACAGCTCACAATGACTTGTTGTAGGTTATTCTTATACCAAACACAAATTACTACTAATGAGCGAAATGCTGTAATTCCACCTCACATTGGTTGGAAGTAAATTAAACAGAAGCAAATCAGTAATGACTGAGGTCTGAAATCTCTCTAAAGTGTTTTTTGTTTCATTTAGTGTAGATACTGAGCAAGGAACATTTCTCTCCATTTTCCACTACACAGGTCACAAAAATCAATCTTTTTGCCATGGATGGGCACGAGCAGAATTGAAAAGTGTCTTGTATATTTTTTGGACACAAAGAGCTGCAGCCTAGGAGTGCAAAGCTGCCAAGGCATGTTCTTGAAAACAGTTTCTTTCAGTGAGGATTTCTTCATAGTCTTGCAGAAAGCAATTCACTGTTGTTGATGTAATTATGCAAGCTGACCCACATATTCTGGTAGAGTTTATGCTTCTAAAATGTGCTCAGAACTTTTGGGCCAATATAAGAATATATCTAAAAGTTCCCAAACTCACATATCTAGAAGTTCACAAACTCACTGTAAGGACCCAAGAATAGAAAACTGCACAGCTTTCTGCCACTAGCTGCAACAGATTCACTATTTTCTGAGCCTAATGAGTTCTGCACCCATAACCCTCTGTATTGTTTCTCAATTGTATGATTGGAAAGAACAACACATTTGCATGAAGTTTGTTTCAAATTCAGTAAAAACTGCAATGGAAGTTCATGAAATGCTTAAAATAGCTTTTGGTGACAATGCCATGGGTAGAACACAGATTTTTCAGTGGTCTTATTCATTCAAACACAGGGAAACTTTGCTTGGAGATTGTGAGCATTTAGGTCGTTCCTCTACAGGTCACAGAGACAAAGTGTTGAGAAACTCTGCAAAATTGTTAATGAAAACTGACCAGCATTGTGAGGAGATTTTGCAACCAATGAGGGAGCAAGTCCGTCAAAAAAACATCTTGAACGGTGGCAGAACAAGGACTGGTTGAGTCACTAAGACAGTGCGCCAGGAAACACTGCTTTGTCACTGCAGCAATTTATTGTCACTACAAACATGGTTATGGTATCCCACCCTCTCTACTTGCCTCATATGGTCTTTTGGGATTTCTTGCTGTTTAAACAAATGAAATGACAACTGTGAGGTTGTCATTTCCAGATGTCCCTGAAATCCAGGAATAATGCTGACACACAATTCCAAAAAATCAGTTCCAGCACTGCTCCAGCAATGAGAGTGCTGGCCCCACTGCAGAATGTCAGAAGTGGATATTTTTGCAGGGGACAACAATGAGCAATAAAAAGGTAAATGTGCATTTCATTATTGATTCTGTCTGGGGAATTTTTGATATGTCCTTGTATAAAGCAAGCATTTTCTACAACTCTTTTGCCATTAAAAACTCTGTAATTTAAAATCTGTTCCGCTATGTCGATGCTACTCTGAGTCTAGAAGAGTGATCCGATGAAATACGCTTTTATGGGAGTGCCTCACAAGTATGCATGGTGCAGTAAAAGTTGTACTAGGAAGGACTCTGGGCTATGGTACACTTTGTTTACCATGTTTTCAAACTTCTCCACGATGACAGTTGGTGTAAATTCCCTTGTCACTGTTTCTCCCAAATAATCCAGCATCATTTGCAATAAACTTACACTGTGAATCAACTAAGGCAAACAATATAGCACATACTAACTAGCCAATAACCATACACTCTTCAATCAATAGTATGGAAGCTAGTCAGTAAGTGGGCAAGTGTATGACACAACTGAGGCGATGGGAAGTGACTAGCAATGTGTGTCAGATAAAATAATGTAACTATATACTGTAAAGTATTCTCCCACAGATTTAGAAAGTACCAGCACTTTGTACATGCAAATGTATTTGTGCTTAGTACTAGATTCCTCTTAGTCAAGAAGGAGAGGTACCTTGCCAACTAGATTCCATGGCAGTCCCTACAGTGATGTTCAACTTTATGCATAATGCACATATTTGCTAAAACTGATGTTATGATGGTGTTCTTTTCCATGACAGTGATGTTATGTATAATGCAAATTGGTCTTAAAAGTGCAGATTAAAGTCTCAGTCACCAGCACACCCTGCTCCTGGGCAGTTTTTGATCCCACAGTACTTACTTCTTCTTGTGTTTGGTTTGATTCTCATCAGATGAACTTGGTCAGTTTTACATATGCATGTTTACAAATACAGCTATGCTTAACCAAAATTACCTATCCTACATTAATCAGGCCAAATGTAACCAAAACTGCTCTTATGAAGAATAAACAAGCATTTTCAAACATGCTGAAACACTGTATGATGTAGAAGTCCAAAGCTCGAATGCAACATAATATTGACCAGACAATGTGGTAGCAATAGTAGTAGCAGCACCAGCAGCAGCAGCAGCAGCAGTAGTAGTAGTAGTAAGTAGTGGCAGCAACAGTAGTAGTAATAGTAGTAGAAGTAGTAAATAAAGACCTTACAATAGAAATACAGTTCATGTGAAATGTAACACCAAGTGATACCAGTAATAAAAAGGGGAAGTGGAACCACCTCAAAATCATTCAGAAAATGCCTCAGCAACTTACTGGGAAAACATGAAATCAAGATCTTTATCGTTGCACCATGCATTTTGTAGTTTATTTAAGTAACACACCAACAAATACACATATATAGTCTTTAATAATCTAAAATTTACATTAAAACACTTAAAACGCTCCTACATGTTTTGATCATACGATCATCCTCAGGGAGCATATTTTGTTCCTTTGTTGGTGTGTTGCTTAAATAAACTACAAAATGCACGGTGCAACAATAAAGATAGTTAGTGCCCAACAAGCAAAACTAAGCAACAACTATAAGAACACCAGCAAGGAACAAAGTATGCTCCCTGAGGATGATCATATGATCGAAACATGTTGGAGCGTTTTAAGTGTTTTAACGTAAATTTTAGATTATTGAAGACTATATATGTGCATTTGTTGGTGTTACTTAAATGAAATCAAGAATTTACAGACAACAGCATACTGGGCACTGCACACATACTTTAAAAAGAACTAATGTAAAAGTACCAAACACTCAAAATGGTAAATAACAATTTCCACAAACTGTAACAGCAGAATAGTTGCGATGATATATGCCCTAGAGACATGGTTTGTTTCAGATATATAATTGTAAATATCCTGTATAAAGGTCATAACCAATAATAATAATAATAATAATAATAATAATAATAAAGAAAAATATTACAAACAGAAATGGAAAGCACATGCAGACTATGCCAACAATTTTATGAGACAACAGAACACATTATATCAGCATGCCCAGTACTGGCAAATGAACATACATACAGAGACATGATAGTGTTTGTGCTCAACTACACTTTAACAAACGCAAAGAAACAGGGGTAAAATCAGACTATGAACAATGGTACAAGCAGGTACCAAAATTAGGAGAAACAAGTAATGAAGATAAGGTACCCATAACATAGTATCAACAAGTGCAAGCCAACACAACCACCTCCAACAATAAACTGGACATCAAAAACCATAATAATGAAAAAGGTGCATGTATGTTAATAGATGTTGCAATTTCAGGAGTCAAGAAGGAAGATGAAATGATTCTAAAATATAACGATCTTACAACAGAAATATGCGCATGTGGAATGTAAAAACAAAAGTGATACCAGTAATAATGGAGGCAACTGGAACCATCTCAAAATCACTCAGAAAATACCCGAGGCTTTACTCCCTGATATTTCTCCTCTTGAACCAATGGTGGACCCCATCGTTCAGGCTTCAAGTTTCACCCTATAAAATTTTCTGTATTATGTGTGACGTTCCAAGTATAGCTGTCCATTGTAGTGAATACACTGAACATTTTCCTGGAATGGCTTCCAAATTTTTCTTTAAGCCTTTTGTTACTATTCCAGTGACTAATTATTACTGGTATGATCATACATTTCAGGTTCCAGAGATGCTCCATTTATAGAGCGCTCTTTTACTGTATCTCAAAGTTCCTGGCAAACAAACCCACCCACCCACCCCCCTCCAAGTTCCCCAACAGGGCCCCAATGGAGAGAGATACCTGTTTCCAGAGCCTTGCTGGATGTGCCATTATGTGAGTTAAATTTGCCGACCCCTGAGATGAAATTTTAATTACTATATCTGGCCTAGTTCTCATGACTTCTCTCTGTGTAGTCCTTGATTCCACAAAACAATCACATCTTCGTGTTCATATACTGGCTTGTGTGTGTATGTACCAATTTTCTGTTATTTGATGCCTAGTGCTTTGCACACTGAATAATGCAAATTTGCTACTGTGTCTCATTAAGTATTCATTCTTCACCAAAATGGGGCATCCTGAGGTTATGTGGTAATTCTTTCTTCATGCTGTTCACACAAATAGCATTCACTGTACATTTCTTCCTTCAACATTTATTTTTAAAATAGTATGCGCTAAGTGCTTGGACTTGAGCTGCCACTATTGCACTTTCTGTTTCTCCCTTGATATCTCCAAATTTTCGCCAATTATATGACCGTTCATTACTCAACAGTACTTCGTCTATGTTATGAGGGAAATGTCCATGCATTCTCCTCCCTTGCCATCTTTCTTTCATCTTCTGTGCTATGCTGTCCTTTGTCTTGTTCCTCTCTGTAGCACTGCTGAGTTTGTGTTCCTTACTGTCCACATATTCCTTCACTTTCAAAACTTCTACTATGTAGGCGTCTTCTAATTTCATTAGCTCCCTTCTTCCCCATTTTCTGGGAACATACAAGCAATCTACATCTGCCTTTGGGTGATGCTGCCCATGGATGGTTAGCAGCTTCCTTTTTTTCCTATCCAAGTTTCGCAATTCTCGGTGCCAGTTAATAGTTCCAAAACAGTATCTTAGAACTGGTACTGCCAGAGATCTAGTTACTTGTATTTTATTATTTGCACTTAACTCTGTGTCCAAGACTAATCTCACACTCCTCAGGCTATCAAGTACAGGCTTTGAACTATGTACCTGTTGAGGGGTTGTATCAGGGAATACTGAAATGAGTGTATAAAACTGGGAACTTGGTAAAATGACATGATTAGGGATTATCAGCCTCTTCATTAGATTAGTGGAATTCATCAATGATGAATTTTCTCCCAATTGAACAGGTGTTTATTATGACCACATTCTGAACCTGGGACAATAGGCATGGTGGTAAATTGAGGTTAGTGAGACTATGGTAAGCATGTTAGGGATGACCCCCAGAGCAGACAAAACCAGCAGAATAACATTTTTGTTCAGTTGGAACTGATGCTTCATTTCAAATGCCAAGTTCTGATATTGGCATTGTTTTTCTGTAATTGTGGCTTGTAGACTGTGGGTTAATGAAATTGCTATGTCAATGAATGCAGCTTCCTAATTTGTTCTATCAATCATTCTTATGTCTGGTCAATTGAATGGAACAGTCTTGTCTTTTAATAATGTATGATTCCAGCAGAGTTTGTACTTGTCATTTTCCAAGATGACCTGCAGCTCATCTTTATAATATGAAGAATATGGTTCCTCAAGAAGATGTTCTTTCACCAATTTTCTGATGGAAAGTTTTGGCTCATGTTGGTGTTTGTAAGGAATCTGGACTAGTTTTGGACATGAAGCAATCACATGTTGGATAATTTTCACATTTGTACTGTGCATCTTAATGTTATAAAAGTATATTCACCAACTAATGCACAAGTGATTGTCTTAAAAAACAATATTAAAATTTACATTAAAATAGCTCTGACATGTTTCCAATGAAGTGTTAGAAAGGTCACAGGAGTCAATCACAATGCTGGGATCCTTGATATTGCATTTTTGATAGTTTCATGTAGGAATGACTTTGTCCTGTATGGAAAACATAAATCACTCTGTTTTTGGGAATATATCACTTCTCCTCACCAAGATATGAATGGTTTTTTTTGTCAATGCCAGGCTGATTCAGTTGTCATGGATATATAACATTTAGACTCTTAGATGGCCATTTGGCTAGTTGCATTTTCAATCAATCACAGGTAATACAACTGCTGGCAGATCATAAAGATTTGGATTTAAAAATGTAAGCTTGTCACTGACTTCACATACTTTTCTGTGCATGCCAGATTTTTGGGCTTTTTTTTTTTTTTAATGAAATAATGAAAGTTGAATACTGGCTTGTTGTGAAGGTCAGATATGTCCTTAAGACCTCTGCCTACATATTTTCTGGGGTGTATGACCCTTTCAACTGCAAATGTTGGGTGGTGAAAGTGGTACTTAGTAAGGAAAGACCTAATACAAGTTTAGATTTTCTCCAGGTCCGTTGAGGTCCAGTCAATAATACCAAAATAATATGTCAAGACTGAGGTGGCATAGATACTGATAGCCTTGACCAAGTTTCTCCTTGTCAGTTTGCTCTTGAGGATTAAGGTGGGCGTTCAGACACAAATTGTTATAAAGGTCTTGTTTTTTTCAGAGTGGGCTATTAACCTGGACTATTGAATATATTTGAAGACGTTGTTGTTGTTGTTATTGTTATTATTGTTGTTGTTGTTATTATTACTGTGTAAACAGAACTGGTTGGTTAGTGTAAAAACATGCATTAGCCTAAAGATTGCCTAGCCATGGAAGTAAATTTGTACTGCAGTTTAACGTACAATATTTGTTGTGTGGGCTAGGTGAAACAGAAAAAAAATACACACGTTACACAGAAATATCATATTTATGACACAGCCATAATGTCTTATGTCTTGTATGCATACCTGTAACAATAGTCATGATGACAAGGCAACACACTAAAAAGCACAACATGTATGCTCTCTTGTAACCAACCCTGGGTCTGAAGCATGTTGTAATCGAGTCTCTGATATGGAAAAAACTGCAATAAGAACTGTCTGTTTCAGTTCCCACAACTTCACGCACACATAACAACACATATACGATTACAACCATGTGGAAGACGGAGATGCAGCTAAATACTACTGCATGATTTGAAACTGAAAGCAACCCCCCACCTGCAAATGGTCCTATTGTGCCACCAACAAATGACATGGCTTCAAGCAGGGCCACTCGAGCAGTTCGACTACCTTGGGAGGATATGCTCGACACATAGCTGGTGACTGCCATGATGCAGCTTACAAATCCACCAAATATGCCAGATATACCACTAGCAATAATAATTGGCCATATTGGGCCAGACAAGTTGTATAATGACATCCATATATATATAAAAGTGCTAAGAAGGCCTCCTATGGATGGCAATAATAGTGGGAGTTTCCTTCCAAAATGATCTCCCCATGAACCCAGAAAGTTGGCTGATATAATTGAAGGCAAAGCTAATGACACAGTTGAGCCTAATATCCACACTGAGGCATCATTCTGCACTGTATCAAGATATCTCGAGTAATTCGAATCATGAAGATTTTCACACACTGTGACATTGAACGTTGTTCTGCATACTTTCTCGTACACCAAGTCTTGAAAAATTCCATATTGCATGAAAATAGCAAGCATATAAAAAAGCAAAACAGGTTCAACAGTAATGTACTTAACCCATTCACAACAAGCCATTTTTTTCTAAGTATCGAGTTATTATGCGTAATAAACAAAATGGTATGTGTAGATGAAAAACACTTTCACTACAACAGCGTCAATATCAATTCCATTCGTTTAATGTATAGTAAAATAAGCGAAAAGTCAGCGATAACACTGTGCTAAACTTCATCGGTACCACACACTTCCCACCAAATATTCAGCATTTTAATATTATGGAGTACTTGCACAAAAGAACTGATAACCTCACATTGCAAAGTTCCAGCAAAACGTTACATTAGCGGACAAACCCTCGCTTCACTGCAAACACACATAGAGGTCAAACTTCTAATAGTTGTTCAGCCTCACACCTAATGTTTACCTTTTACTTACTACCAAAATATCGCAAACGATATATATCTACCCATTATATTTTAACGGAAAAGTCACCGGTCAATGACACGAATCATCCATGTGGCATTGATAACAATGCCTCGTATTGCACACGCCCCGCAACCCAAATGAAATGATTGTCTAACAACATATTGCACACTGCTGGCGGTGTGAAAAGGTACATTTTATCACGCCGCAACCACGTGCAGTTACTTTTCTAAATTTTGACTCAGGGTAGTCGTGTGCAACATCTCTAGGGCTGTACACCCCACCTAAAACCCCTGTCGCATATTTACAGTTCTTGTTGCCAACGGAACAATCACGGATTACCTACGGACAATCAGATTGCTGTTTCAAGGACTTAACGTAGTACGGATCACGCAATATTGAATTTGGACATTAGTATTTGTTTTTCAATAAGAAGGATCATATTCTATAGTGTTATTGTGTTACAGGTGATAGAAAGTTGCTAAGAAGTGTCCGTGAAAACAGTTCGAGTAGGGAGTTACAATGACGTCAATTTTGAAATATGGGACCATCAATTGTAGGTTAGTGTTGTGTGGAAAGTAACAATTCTGTTTGTGTGTTACAAGCGGATCGTATTTGGATGGCCTACGCACACACTCAAGACCACTCACATTGTTGCTAATGTGGAAAGGTGTTTGATATATAATATTGGATTTAGGAAGTGATCCTGTGATGGGATACGAAAAGAATGTAAGAAATCAATTTGTAGACGTAGCAGCCACACACGCACACGTCAACCATGCCATGCCGTAATAGCTCATGTCCATGCAGTCGTGAAGTACTTTTCACTGTCCTCTGTGTAGACTGCTTATATTAAACGTAACCTCGTTGTCAAGAGCTCGGTTGATAATAAAGCTCACTGTATTATCATGCTGGTACCACTGTCATTTGAATTACATATTCATGTGGAGCTGTTGTGAGGGAGATGCTGTTTATGTATGCTCTTAAAATATCGTGTAAATGATAGCAAAGAATGTGTGAAATTCTGAGTTGTTAGGAATCATTTTCATTGTAACTAGGCTGTCACATTCTTCCACTTCATATATTGAAGAATGTGCATTAAAAGGCATACCATACTACTTTTCTGTTGGTTAATGGCAAATATTAATTAATAATTTTTGCCGAAAAACCTACTGTCAGGTCTATAAATGCACATACAATGTACCCACAAATAAATAGGAATGCACAGGCATGTGTTCGTCATTTGACGGAAGGAAAACCAATCAAAAAATAATTTGAATATAAAGGACCATTTGTTGGTATACTAGTGTACCAGTGCAGAAAATATGCATTCTCTTCTGAGGGACAGTTTTTGCTGTACATGGTGGCTGCTTACATTTAACACTCAGGGTTCATAATTCCTAGTAAACATTTCTGACTTTAGAACATGATAATATTACTTACTTACTTACTCACTCCATGGTGCAGAGTCCTTCTTGAGAAGCTAACTGGTTTGCAGCTAGTCCAGAAATTCCCTGCATTTCACGGAACCCAAAGATTCATTACCGCACACATAAGCGTCCACTACCTGTCCCTATCCTGGGCCAGCCCAGTCCAGTCCATATACCCACATCCCACCTCCTGGAGATCCATCCTAATATTATCCACCCATCTATGCCTAGGTCTCCCCAGTGGTCTCCTTCCCTCCGGTTTCCCC
>Ga0136643_10009681_pt1 | contig 14190 bp, 9 predicted proteins | sample TergutLab28metaG_FD_96883 | JGI IMG/M metagenome (GOLD analysis project Ga0136643, IMG submission 96883) | Labiotermes labralis P1 segment gut microbial communities from Petit-Saut dam, French Guiana - Lab288 P1 (version 3) (version 3) | ecosystem: Host-associated > Arthropoda: Insects >... | reverse complement strand
TTTTTTTTTTTTTTTTTTTTTTTTTTTTTTATTTATATATATATATATATATATATATATATATATATGTTGTTATGTTTTGTACGCGTCTGTTTAATTTTGTACATTGTGTATTTTTACTGTTATATTTATGTATTCTTACTGTTATGTTTATGTACTCTTACTGATATGTTTATGTATTTTTAATGTTATGTACGTTCTATGTATTCTGTTCCACTGTGTTATTCTGTGTATTGTTTGTGTGTAAATGTGTATTGTACTACTGCCACCGGATGTCAACCCAACTGCAGTTAACAAAATATATCATATCATATCATATATCATAATTCTCCACCTCCTGCTGCCTTCTTCTTCCTAGGCCCAAACATTCTTCGCTGCACCCTGTTCTCTAGCACCCTCATTACATGACCTCCCTAAATTTGACGTACCAAGTTTCACACCCATAGAGAACGATAGCAGTATATCCTGCTGATCTGGACTTTTACGTTTTCGCAATATGCACGAGGCCAAACAAGATTCTGATCTGAGAGGTATCAAGCAATCTCGGAATTTAATTTGTTCTTAACGCGTCCGCAAGTGAAACTTTCTAGTGTCGATCTTAAACGTCTGAACTTTATTACCTTTCGAAAGGATTTATTAGCTACTTTTATGTTGCAGTTTTTTTCTTCACTGTGGCAAAGACATTCGAACATACAGTACTACGTTGTTTTCTCTGCATTCACTTCCCGGCCAGCTGTCTTAGCAGCTCCCAACACGGAAATATTTACTGCAAAATCATGTTTCAGTAACTGTTAATATGCGACACCAATGTGAGATTCCCTGAAGACTTCAGTAAAGCCGAAACGTCAAGGGAACGCTTACATAATCATACATTTGTATTTTACTGTAATAATATACTAAATAACTTAGCTGACCTGTTCCTGACAAGTGTTAAGAATACTGCTGTCTCTCGTTTGTACTGATTTCCCCGCAACAAAAATTAAGAAGGCAATGTCAATCTGCATCATTTTGATACAATTCTCCGCACCGCAAGGGACCCCACAGGAGACGATCGCTGTCTCAACGCATTTTGCACCAGCGCACCAGTACAAAGCAATGGATGACCTGGAATCTGCCCGCTTCAGCGTACCGTTCAAGCAAGAGTTTCATTTAGCAGCAGGGAGTCACGACCTGGCCGGTCAATCTATACTTAGATCATGGCAACGAAAAGAGGGCAGGGCAGTAATGTTGACAGTGTGTGTCCATTCTTAACACACGGCTCGGATCCAAACAAGTGCAATGCAATAATATCATTCCCAAATTAGCCACCTATTGTATATTTTTCTGCAATATGCAATCACTCCCCGCTGTGATCCTATGAGCAACTGGCCATAATGGCAAAGTATGTAGTTGGGAAGATATTTCTCTCCCTTGTCGTTTGATTATTCGTCATTTATATACGCTAGACGGTATTGAAACCGCTCTAAGTCTGGGGATGTTGATTCTATCGCACAGAAGCATGAATGTAAGGCCTAGTCATGAGCCGAACTACTGCCGAATAGTAATACGAAACATCTGAAACATTCGTGTACTCAAAATGAATTCTGAATCAGTACAGGTCAGAAGGCCGAATACGTAAAAGCTGAAGAGATAAAGACATCACCGTGCTCACAATCCACATTCTTCACATCATAGCACTAAAATTTCCCCTGCGCCTAACAACTCAAAATCCAAAAATAAAAGACGCCTGGATGTAAAGTTCCACGCATTCCAGACTTCCGCAACATGGAGTTGAACTGTTAGCTTTGCACTCCGATTCGGGTAATATTCCTTGAAACTAACCGGACATGAGATTTGGTTGGTCTTAAGAGTTGGTATTGCCGAGATCACGAAGGAGAAATACCCCCGCCCCTCCCGAGAATCGAATCCCAACCATCCAACTAAGTGACCCCGGCTTCAGAAAGAGCGATATGTATTTATATAATTTAAGTGTTTATGGAGTTATTTATTTATTTCCCGATTTCTTGTCAATACAGCAGTTCTGACTACACAGCCCGATATAATAGTTAACCGCTCGTCCATAGATCTATGCTGATCGACAGTTTACATTCAAGCACCTGGAGCAGTTCCGATTATATTCAGCGAAGCCTGGTACGATGAACTGCGCAAATAATTTCAAAAACATTTTCAAATATCGATTTACCTGATGTCGTTACCATTCTAGAATGTAATAAAATGATTCCATGTCGCACTTCTTCGGCCATCTGTCTCAGAAACTGAATCAAGTACATGCGTAATGCAAAGTTACGCAAATGATAATAACGTACGCCCAACTAAAAAATCGGAAGCAATCAATCCTTCGTCACTCTTTCCCGCTACAACATCACAGAAATACCCGAACTGTTACATTTTACTAACAACCATATTGGTACCATAATCGGTGTAAAAACGCAGAATAACTTATAAATTCAACCTCCCATATCTTCAGGTGATACACATTCGTATGACATACATAAGACGATAAACTCCGAATTCATTCTCCTGCATTTCCTTTCGACAAAGTTAAAAACTCGCCACTTTCGTCCTCAGACCACTACAGAACTATGAAACTCTTCCCACAGACAAAATACACCCCACAACAAAGACATGAGTTCACTGCTAGAACAAGTGATTTGTGTTCTGAGGTGAACAAAATGACGACAGGGCGGTTACTGTCCGTCTCCCTTGCCACTACATCAGCAATTCAGTGACAAGTATCAGTATCTTTGACACCAAATATCATTAGCAGATGATTACAGCCATTACAGAAACAAGTTACGGAAAAACATGCAATGCCTGCATTCCATTAATCCAATGCCACTGCTAGACTAACAAGGAAGAATCCTATAACTCAATTGTGTTAAAACCTATCACCACCTATTGTGTCTTCATGCAAGTTAGCAACTAGCTAGAAACAGGAGTGGGGAAACTACAGCAATACACGACCATTGTATGTATACTGAGTCGGTATTGCAAAGCCCATCTTCGTCGAAAGAAATCCGTTAGGCACCTCTAGATAGCAGCACTGCGTAGTGCATGCTGTTGTTGCATAATATTCAGGATCTCAACGACCAATACGACAATAATCACACAATGCAGCCCACAGATTTCGGCTGCTTACATTTTTCCCGATATACTTTCAAAGTTTTTTTTTTTTTAAACAAATGGACATGTCTGTAATCATCCAAATATTACGAGAACATCTTTCCAAATGTACGCACGTTTACAATCCATGTCCATACGAAACTGCACATTCCCGTCTATAAATGGTTCATCACTTGCTGTCATCACATCCGAAGACGAGTTTAGATCTCTGGTTATGTCCATTACTGTCGCACACTCTAGCAGGAAGTTCCGCAACAAATAATGCAAAATTTTCGACGGTCGTTTATCACACACAGTTCCATGATCCTAGCACGGTAGTGGAGATAGCACCACACCTATCGTGGTGTCACGTCTACATACCAGAAGCCTAAAACGTACGTCTAATGCCATGTGTCTCTTTCAGCGCAGACAGAAGTCGCACATACACGAATCCAAAATGAAAACACACAAAAACCGCCAGGCTTCTAGGTTTCCTCCTGTTTAGCAGCTGAACGATTATAATGTCTGCGGCACTCATGGCAATAGATTGAACTACACATTGCTTTGTCGGCCACAGTCCCTTCTAATTTCATTGCAAAAACATTACTTCTGAACGGATGAATTTGAATACACATGTACACTCTATGTGAGACGCGGAACGCAAGTTAAACATGAGAAATGTGGACAAAATTTTGGTCGGCAAACCTGGCGATACCACTATGGACACAGGCGTCATGGTAGAATAATAATGAAATGGGCCACAAACAGAAAAAAGATTCTAAATGGATTCAGTTGGCTCAGACTCAACATCAGTAGCAATCTCCTGCGAGTGCAGTAATAAACCAACGGTTTACGTAATTGGTGAGAGTTTTGTTGACCAGCTTAGCCCTTATTACCCTAGCAAGAAGGGCTCCACCCAACAGTATTAGTTATTTATTTTCCACAGGTCATTCAGAGCAATAATTTTCAAAAGGAAACGGCACAGATAGCAGGCTGGCAAATGAACTATTACCCTGATCATTAAAGCTCTGGTTCCTTGTATGTGACTTCAAAACTATCAATTCTGTCTTTATAAGGAAGAAAAGTAGTGATGTGTTCCAAGTCACTCGATAACTAGGGTCACTTGAACAGGACGCACACCGCCTTCTTGAAATAAATAGTTCTAATTCACCTGAAACGTGCATATTCGGTGGTTCATTCTGTGTTACGGCACGACGGAATCACCTAAAAAGAAATTCAAAACCAGTGTGATGCATGGTTCTAAAGTTTACACAGCCAGCTATTGCACAACACATGGGACACTGAACATGCAAGTGGTTACAAAAAATATACTCGTTGGAAAAAATACAGCATAAACAAAACAAAAAAGACGATAAAATACCATCAACGTAAATTGAACCACGCAAAATACAGCAGAGAGTAATGAATTCATAAAGTTTCACGGCTACCATCATATTCGTTTATCCTGCATATTCATAATGGGCAATTTCAAATACAGCTATCGCGGATCCCCTGCATGTTTTGTTGTTCATGTGCTCTTTCCTACTTGTATCACGCAGCCTCTGCCTTTGGTAAAGACCGAGCTAGGTTAATTAATGAACATCAAGGTCTGTTCAAGGCAGCTGTGCATTTTATTTCTAAACCGTTTATTTAACGACACTGCCACAACTCTTCATGGCACAGCGTCGTGACGCTGCAAACCGAGACCAGTAAAATCTACGTAAAACTTAGGTGGCTCCCTGCGCCTACAGTAGTAGTGACAATTGTAACTTATACTGAAGTAACGGGCTTTCATTTATCTGAGGCTGCCGTGGAATACTGGACAAGGCACGAAACTAAAAGGTACCGACTGACGTTAAGCCTAGCTGTTTCTATGAACAACGTCAAATACTAGAAACAGGAACCGGGGTAGTGAAGCCGATATAGGGATTACCGATGGGCTGGACGATCGGGGGTTCGAATTCCGGTACGGGAAATACATTTTCTCTTTTTCAAAACCGTCCATACAGATCCAACAAGCTTCCTATTCATAAGGTAACATGCTTCTCTTTCCGGGATAAAGAAACCGGGGCATGAAGTTGCCCACTCAATTCCAGTGAGGTTACGAATCAGAAGCACAGAGTCGATGTTATAGACCAGTACTCGGGAGGAACCCGTTTCGAACACTGGCTACAATACCGACAGTCCCGATAAGCTTCGCGGTTTCCTGTATCTTTCCTCTTGAAAGCCACTCACAACAGACAACTACCGCGTCCTTCCAAGCTTTATACAATCCACAAGTCACGGCGATTTTTCCATATCGAGGGACGAAATACAAACTTGCGCAGTTGAAACGTTACAATACAGCCCAACGCTCACTCACCTCAATTCTAATTTATATTTCAAGGTAACCCTTGCACTTTCCAGTGAATCCCTGGCCGTGTTAGCAGGTGTAGAGATTACGAATAGTGTGGACATTCAGAAATGTCATTAAGCTTGATAGAAGAAGAGCAGAACTAAAAATACAACAGAATTTCCCCAGACGTTATTATTGCCTGAGGCCACGCCATGGCTCTAACCCAAGCACTATACACAAGTCACTGTCACAGACCTTCAAAAACGTACATACTTGTCTGTGAATGAGAGAACCAGTTGTTTTGGCAGCAAGAATTATACAAAGTCAGTGTATGTCTTGCACGTGGCAAGCGCGTGCCTGTGTTCATAGGAAGTGTGAGACGTCTCGCGCCAAGCCCTCTGAACGCCTGCCCACGGCCGCCAGCCGCGCCGTCCACGGTCTTTACATGTCTCCCTGGCAAACACAATTTCGGGACCATCGCGCTTCGTAACATAAACAGCGATGACGTCACATTATAGAGAAACAGGAACAAACACAGCAAGAAAGCAGCGTGAGAGTACGATACAACAATGAAGTTAAAAAAATGCGAGAACGACCTGCAGAAGCATAACAGAAAGAATAGTCAGAAAGAAAGAAACCTCGCAAAACATTTGTCGGAAAACCTACAGGAAAGACAGCATTTCGTAGACCTAGGTATAGCTTTTAGGAGACACTGAAACTGATCCTAACCAGACAGGATGCGAAATGGTATTAGTTGGCTCATTATGCTCTCCAGTGGGTAGCGCATGAGAGCAAACCTAAAAACCCGTGGAGGCTATTAAGAGGACGGAGAGATTTTTTGACCAGCTAAGCGACTGAAGGCGTCTCAAGAAATACAATAATCCACAGCGTTACTGTATAAACATATTAACCAGCACGGGTGTGAATGAAATGTATTTCTTTATCATCGTTCCACGACCCACGTGGGCCAAGCCTCGTCCCTGATGCGGTTTCGAGAGCACACACAGTTACACACACACCATAGTCGATAAGAATCCTCCGGACGAGTGATTGTCCCTTCGCAGAGGCCACTACCGTACAGCACACACAACACTCACAAGAGACAAACACGTCCCCGGCGGAATTCGAACCCGCAATCCCAGCAAGCCAGTGGCCGCGGACGCAAGGCTAAGGCCGAGCGGCCTCCGGGATCGGCAAAGGGAACTTATACCAAGCACAAAACAAGTTATATTACCTTCCATTAATAATAGTGCCCAAAAAAGAAACAAAGAAACTCTCAAACTGCAGCCTAATGTTATACAAAATGCGCAGACCTACGTTCAGAACCTGCAACGTTTCGCAGTTTTTCACATGACACATACCTAAATACTAACTGTACAGTTGCAGTAAAACGTCTTCTCCAGCTGCTTTGATTAGCCTGCAGCGTCCAATGGCAGATCCTACAAAACACGAAACGTCAATCAGAAAAGATGTGAAAGGTCGGGCTGTAGAGGCCTACTCTCGGATATCGTGGTATGTGGTATAACGACAAGATCTAAACGGCGAAGACGAAGGTTGGAGCTGGGTAACTGTTACATACAAGTGGGCAGGCTAGCCACCACGCGAAGTTCGGTCGGCACACTCATCAGCTGTAAATACAGCCTACTGACAAAAACTGGTAACGATACCATAATATTAACATCGTCATTTTTCAATCAGTAATATAGGCACACACAGCAAATACTGTCCACAATGAGTATATTAAATCAACCACCAAAACAAGACCTTCAGTATACAATGATGCAACATCTCTTTTCACCATACTACCACACGTTTAGACCAGAATTTTATTCATCTTCAGGATGTACCGGGGTGCTGATAAGCCCTTAGCCCGACCAGGAAGGAAACAAGCTCGGAAACATGTCAGGGACGCGCGCAATTTCAACCACATCGAGACGCGAGCTGTCATCAAGTTCCCCCCTTCCCCCTGCAAGGCAAGGCGCCGAAGGAAATTCACTCCATTCTGACAGAAACATTAGCTTGTTTCCTTCTTGGTCGGGCTAAGGACTTGTCAGCACCCCTGTATATCTCTAATGAACATAAACAACTGCATATTTTAAATATCTAGTAAATGACTGTCTGCGTTATTATTATGAAAGTGAAATTACAACGCTTTAACCAGATTTTTTTTTGCAACTTCGTATAGTATTACAGTAGTACAAAGAACACACTGCGTTTCAACACGCACAGCAATCTGTTCAGAACACAATGCGGATTTGTTTAATAAACGAACGTCAACACTTCTGTTTTTGGTAGTTAATATACTTCATATGTAGATACAACGGTACGTAATTCAATGTCCATACTTTTAGTAATGTTAAAACAGACTCTCAATATGGTGACAACACAGTACGCACACTTTACCGTCTTTGTCAATAGGCGTGAATTCCTACACGACTTTTCAGATGTACGAACTCATGTAGGTGGGAAAACCCAACCAACTGCAATAGAGGCAACACACCCAGTACCTGTGTAACGCGGGCCCATATATGCTTCAGGCGATCGTCAAGAACTTATCGCGTGTTATTGTCAGTGACACTGTCCCCTCCTACGTAATGCCAATTTCCCACGTATTGTTCAGTCACACAGGGAGCTTCTTTACCTCAACACGCATTGCAACATAACAGCTACAGCCTCTACACCGCTCAGTTCAGTCCTGTACTCCCGAACTGAAGCAAAATGCCAGGAAACGAAACAATAAACTGATTCAGACACGGTAGTTCAACCTGAGAAATATATGCCTTCTTCGTAGAAATTCTGTCCCAGCAATTGGTAGGTCGGTTCCTTACAGTTTAAACTTCTACATATTATTTTCAACAATCCATTAAAAAGGCGTTATATGACTATCTCGTTTGTGTCTGTCCAACACACAGTGTACCGCCTCTCGAATTTCAATGAAATTATACGGAAAATGCCCCCTGACTGTCAAAGAAATTTGGATTCTTATCTCTCCCCTGTAACTCTAAGTCGAAAAGATGTCAGCAATTATAATCTTCTAAACGCAGTGTCAATAAACAAGGTAAGTACAAATCATGCACACTATTTGATGTCATGAAAGGTGAGTGATGAATGAACAATTTCACACACAGCGCACATTTAACAACACAAAGCACGAACGATGAACCGTGGTACCTCGGGAAGTACAAGAGACTGGACACAGTCTGAACGAACAGGATATGATTCCCGGCCGTGAAAATACCTCTTTCCAACCGGCTATGCGACCCCCTTGCGCCATCTACCAATATATGGAGTTCTCTTTCCCCGGGAGAAAGGCGGACGGAACGTAAAGCCAATCACGCCTTTTCATGTCGGGTTATAAACGCATTACGTCTCCCTGAACCTAGACTGTCTTAATGGATGGCGTTTAAACACAGAACTGTTCATTTTACTGTATGTTAAAAGAAAACAAGATGGTAAAAGTCCGCAGGGCGGAGCACTTTTTGGCGCGTACACAAAACAACCAATAGAAATTGGTAGCCTTGGTAGCAATGGTAACAAAAGGTAGCCATTAGAATGTTTTAACGTTCGTAACGAAGATAATCATGGTGACAAGACAATGAGCGGCAGCATTACTAACCATGGCAACTGTGGTATCAAGGCAGGCGTACCAACCACACAAACATTTGTAACAAAAGCGCACCTAGAAACAATACTGCAAACGAGGAATATGAAGCGTCCAAAGTGTACTACATCCTTCAAATTATAACGGGCCATGTTCCGTAACTTCCCGAACCAGCAGACCATAATGCGCTAAACTCATATATCATCCATACATCCATTCCATAAGCAATGAAACGAATATAAAATTGATAAACGTGTCTGTAACAGAAAGCGTAAGAGTGAGCATACAGAGAAGCTAACGGTTTTAGGAGCTCAGTAAAGCCACAGTCTGTGAACTGCTAACACAACGATCTAGTCCGGCAGACTGCTTCACACTTTTCATCAATCATCTCACGCGAACGGTGGACCAAGCAATCCAGCATTTCAGTCTTCGTCGACGTGAAACAAATCGACATCAGAAGCGCCGCTTACTCCATCAATGTGATAAATGTCTACTCTGATATTAAAAGTAAAATTAATATTCTATAACATCTCTCAGCAGTATCCAGCTGAACAGACCCCTCGAGCAACTCTCTCTAGAGGGATGAAAATAACCATTTTTCTATATATGAAGATGTAACTAACGGTGACGAAGTGGTGGTGATGATGATGTTGCTTCCAATGCCAAACACAAAGGACATCAATCGTTATCATTATTACTATAACTATTGAGAAAAAAAAACATTCTGAAGAGCTAGCCGTCTGGTGCACGCACCAGACGGCTAGCTCTTCAGAATAACAAAATACCAAGTGTCGTATAAGTACAGTTATTCCTCCTGATGATGAACCTGGAGAGGTCCGAAACATGTAGAGGTTATAAATAAAACTGACGAAATAAACTGAGAATATTGTGAACGAAGTTGGTTTCATTTACAAGATTATACAGAGATGCACGTTCAACAGAACATAGAAGTTATACGCGATCTAATTCCAGACAGTCAAACAGAAGTTCATCGACAGCAGATTTTGTCATAAACACTCCATGAAGTTATCAAATGTTCACCATATGTATAGCTGCTAACTATAATGACTGCGAAACATTAAAACAAAACCATAGGCTCCATACAGAAGAATAAAGCCATTTTTAAAAAAATTGTGATTTTAATGGACAACGAAATTTCGAAATGCGTGTAATCATGGCACATTGTCTACAATGCTGACATACACAAATGCTGAAAGTGTACGCCTTATTCTGCAGTACAGGCACCGAACCTTCTCACTTAATTCTGGGAAGAACATTAAACCCCATTCTAGAACTGGCTCTCAGTAGAATTGTGATACTTCCGAAAATTCCTCTACAGTGCCGTCTAACGGCAGAAACTTGCAAGTCCTTTCCAAATATCATTAATCACACGCGCAATTAGCCTCGTTTCGCAAAGTCGTTTTAAAAAGGACATATTAAAAAATTTCGAAAGGGATTTATACAGAGAAGCAGCGAGGGAGGTCCATGAAGCAGTCAGTCAAGATGCGCGGTGACTGATATTCCGTAACGTGGGAGACTAGACATCCCTCTTCATAACTTTCTTAAACATAACTTTACTTCCTAACGTATGTAAAATTCTGGCGTAAAAGGCTGCAGGCTTGGTCGTTGACATTGCGGGAGGAAAGGAAGCTGAGGGTGTTTGAGAACGTGGTGTTGAGGAGAATATTTGGACCAAGGAGGGACGAGGTAACGGGGGAATGGAGGAGATTGCATAACGAGGAGCTAAATGATTTGTACTCCTCACCCAATATTGTGCGGGTGATAACATTGAGAAGAATGAGATGGGCTGGGCATGTGGCTCGTATGGGTGAGGAGAGGGGGGTGTATAGGTTCTTGGTGGGGAAACCGGAGGGAAAGAGACTACTGGGGAGACCTAGGCGTAGATGGGCGGATAATATTAGGATGGATCTCCAGAAGGTGGGATGTGGGTATATGGACTGGATTGGGCTGGCCTAGGATAGAGACAGGTGGCGGACGCTTGTGAGTGCGGTAATGAACCTTCGGGTTCCGTGAAGTGCGGGGAATTTCTTGACTAGCTGCAATCCAGTTAGCTTCACAAGAAGGACTCTGCACCATGGAGTAAGTAAGTAAAAGGCTGCAGGATGCCAATCCTCAATTTCTGATGGAGGACACTCGTAATTTAATAGGGAAATGTTAAAAGGACGAAAAATATATAACAAATATCAGAATACTGTTTTTACTTCCACCACCGACAATAAAATGTAAAATATGTTCGAGTGGAAGTCAAGAGAAGAGTGATTCCAGAAATGCGTGATGTGTCGCAGTTGCGAGAAGGCTGGCGTCTCGGTTCATTTCTCAACCACAAGCTTCAAACCCAAAAGCTTTCTTTGTTTGTACGGGTGTAAAATATGGTCATTTTATTCTTACAATACAACACACATTACCTTTCAGAAAACAAAATAAGCTAAATTACAAGGGCCTCACCGACAACACCGTGTGCTACGATTAGAAAGACCAATCGGCGACAGCATTATAGGTAAAATTTTTCCTCCTTTATTGTACCACCAGTCTATTACAGACTATAAGTACACTTAACCTTATATCCTACGCTGATATCGCATGACCTGTGGAGCAATATTCCAATAGGTAAATGGCTGCTGTAAGATTCATAAGGAACACATAACTTGCGGGAAAAATTCAGTGTCTTCATTGTTGGTAACCGTTAGGCTTTAAAGGGTTAAGTGACACAATGTGCCCTCGGGCATATGGAAGGCCAGTAATAAAACTGGAACTTAATGAAAGAGACTGTTAGATTCTGGAGTGGAATCATTCAGCTATGACAGAGTCCAGGGTGGGATCTTATGAACTCCATTATGCATGTGCCGGTTTGGATCAGTCGATCTGCTATCCACTTCCGAAGAACAATATTGATGTACGAAGTTAAAGGTCAGAAATCAGTTGGCTTACACGCTTAAGTTTTTTTTAAAATTTAAATCAGCGATCAGGATACAATCTTATCCTATGAGCTAATGTGCGGACTGAAGGAAGGCTTTGCAATCCTCAGGATACACGCTTAAGTGTTAGCAAAATCTAAGTACTTTGTTCAGACAGTTTGGAACAAAACATTTTGGAACGTAATATAATATTAAATAACGTACGTCAGCACAACTACTTTATTACACAAGGTAATTACATGGGCGACATGTTTCGACTATTGATCAGTCATCTTCAGGCGTATTTTGTCAATTGAGTCACAAGATGCTATGCACACACTGGAATCCAATCATGTTTACATTCATGGAATACATAAAAACTATATCATTTGTCTCAAAGGTGTGACGTGCATATGCATACGCATTTGATAACGCCCACTCCTACGGAGCAGAAACAAAGACGTACTCCGACGTCTCCAGTAAATAAACAGAATCCCATAGCTCCAAAAACAACCAGACGGTAACGGAACTTTGTTAACTAGTGAACACCAATATACTGTTTTAAGAATTTTACATATTTTAGCCCTTTATTACACAAATGGTATAGCACGTTTTACGAGACGAGTAATCCAATTTTATGTATCCCACTGATGTAAACACAATTTGCACGTCACACCTTTGACACAAATGATTTAATTTTTATGTATTCCCATGAATGTAAACACGGTGGGATCCCCATGTGTGCATAGCATTTTGTGACTCAACTGACAAAATACGCCTGAAGATGACTGATCAATAGTCGAAACATGTCGCCTATGTAATTACGTTGTGTAATAAGGTAGTTGTGCTGACATACATTATTTAATATTATATTACGTTTGTGAGCACATCGTGATGCCTCTGTTCAAATTTGGAACGGCTGCAAATAAAAACTTTCTACAGTATACAGTTTTGTGTACCTTTGTCTGTGTATGTAGTGTTCGAAAGAAGAGGACAGCCATTCAAATAAGAGCTACGGATAATGCGATAAAGCTATGTAAACAGGAAGCGTCAATACCACGCAGTAAACAGACATGAACTGCTCCGGTAGCACAAAGCACGACCGATGTACTCACGACTGATAGTGAATCATCACTGTGACGTAACAACGTCAAATTACCCACGTACAGACGTCCAAACGTCCTACTTCTTACGTAACCAAGTTAAATTTTTTTTCTTTCTTTATAGTTTATTTAACGACGCCACTCAGTAGCCAAAACTACAGCGTCACATATGATTAATGTACGATGAATTGGTTATGATGTGGACCAGGAAATACCATGAAAAAACTGTCAACATAGGATGTCTCAGGGCCACGATTGGAACTTGAGTCATCTCGACTACAAAACGGAAGTGTTACCCATCCGGTCGCGATATTAAACCCAAAGTGGGATAAATGTCTACTTAGTTCTGGTCTATTAGACCATCAGATGAAGGGAAAATATCAGAGCCAAATTAACAGCGACAGAGTTAATCAAAAGTAGACATACTACGACGCACAGTTATAAAGTCTATTTTAGATCTGGAGGCTTCACGATCACACTCAAGTTAGACACACCATTCCTCTGGAAGAGTGATCAGTCCGACGCAGAGACCTCTACCTAACAACACCGAACATTCACAAGAGACAAACATCCACGCCCCCGGAGAGATTCGAATCCACAACCCTAGCAAGCGAGCAGCTGCAGACCCACGCCTTAGATCGCGCGGCCGCTGGGATAGGCCTGTTTTAGTCCCAGAACTGATATAAACGAGTATCTCAAACAAAAGTAATAAATCGCGGAAAGTAATGTAGATGCATGAGATATCTCACGCACACGCCTACCTGTGTTTTTGTATGATTCTCCCTTTTTGAGAAATCTGGTCACACATGAGCTTCCTGTTAATTTATGATTTTCTAAGAATAGCAGAAAAGTAAAAAAAGAAAAGTGCCCATTAATTTTAACCCAGACATTTCTACACCAAAACCAATAGGAGTCGGAAGAAAATAACAGACGGCAGTTGAATACGACACTTTCATTACGAACGCATGAATGCCACACACCTACAGTGGACTGACTTTTTTATTCTTAGTAACAAAAGCATGTTCTCCCCCCCCCCCAAAAAAAAAAACCCAATTTTATAATAAACCATACCCCACGCGCTAAAGGGAGAGAAAAAAAAAAAACAAAATAAAAAAGAATTAAAAGCGCCATTTT
>Ga0136643_10009678_pt1 | contig 14192 bp, 5 predicted proteins | sample TergutLab28metaG_FD_96883 | JGI IMG/M metagenome (GOLD analysis project Ga0136643, IMG submission 96883) | Labiotermes labralis P1 segment gut microbial communities from Petit-Saut dam, French Guiana - Lab288 P1 (version 3) (version 3) | ecosystem: Host-associated > Arthropoda: Insects >... | reverse complement strand
TCAAGCAAGGGATTTGTTGGGTTTTGTTTACTTAGGGGTTCAATTTCCCACTTTAGAGGAATCGTGATTGCATTCTTACTATTGTCACCTACTAGTTTATGGATTTGGGTTGCAATTTGTTTTGACAACCTTTCTTTGCCATATTTATTTAGATGCAATCCATGTCTTGTAAAACAATTCCTATGTAGATTTGAGTCCACAATCATAACATCAGTGTATGCTTTTGCTATTTTATTTAATTTCCTATTAGTTGCTTGAATTTCTAGGTTAATTACTGAGTTACTTCCTATATCATGCCTGGGTGGAATATTCACAATTATTATGTTACTACGAGCGTTTGCCTGAATGAATTGTGCCATATGTACTAATACCTTGTGTTTTTTATTTCTCTTAGAGTCTATATTGTTCATTCCTCCATTCACCACGATCACATCTTGTGTTCCTAAACACTTTAAGTCACTTCCTAGAGTATCCACTATTTCTTTTGTAGTTGCTCCTGGTTTAATCCAGCTGCAAACTTCAAATTTCGTATTTAGATATTGGTCTATTTTTGGGGCAGTTCCTCTAAGATAACTATCACCTAAAATTTTCACTTTATGTCTGGGCCTGGTTTGAGTTGCACTTTTACCATCTTCCTTCTTCCTCGTTGTTGGTTTCCGATCACTGTCACATGTCAACCTTCCATTTATTAATGTTGGTATCTTTATTCCTTTCTTGTGTTGGTTTGGTGTTGCATCTGTAATTTCCGTTGATGTTTGATTTGTCCATTTCCTTTGTTCATGTAGTGTTTGCAGTTCGTTTGATTCCGCTTTGTTATCCCATAGATTACTTAGCGGGGTAAACATATTAGTAGTCACAGTGTATTGGTCCGTTATCGTTTTACATGGGTTACTTTTTTTTGGCTTACTTAAGTTGTTTTTAGATGATATTGTGGTCCATTCTTTGCGGTGGTTTGATCGCTGCATGTGGTCTCTGTAGTTACAATTGTAGGTAATTCTTTTTGAGGGATATCAATAATTGCTCTGGCTGTTTCCAATTCTTCAAGCACTTTGTTCAGCTGGGATTTATAAGCACTGCAGGTTTTGCAGGTATATTCACTAATTTTATTGTTTATTGGTGGAAAAACTTGGAGCAAGTCGTCTCCGTTCCCTATACACTCTGCCATCTTGTACCATGTATCTCTGTTCATATCTAAGTGCACATTCCATTAAAGTTGGAACAAATACTGACCACTGGAAATGACCCCAATATCATACCCGCGAATACATTATTACTTCACCAGTGCCTCTCAGTCATCATTGAATAAATTAGGCTACAAACTTTATATCTCACAAAAATACTGATCAGGCAAGTGAAAAGTGGCCAATGTTCCACCGGCAGTGATGTTCTCAGTAGCACAGACAGAAACACAGAAGCATTCCACAGAGCACATAAAGCTGGGTTTAGAGGAAGACAAAGTACAGTATAACATATATGAGAAAATACCCAGGAACACAACACAGTTACAGAGCACTTCCCAACAAACAACATACACTACAGTAGACAAAACTGCATTCACAATTGTGTTACTTACAGTTGCATAGCACACCTAGCACATACTTACAGTTGACTACAATTATATCAACTTATGCACACAGAGTATTTCGTATCACCAATCACGAGTGAGTAGGTGCCATTTTCAGCCACTATACAGCAACACTGTCATGTGCACTGCGGTGAGCAGTCTGGCGATAAAAAATACTGTGTGTGTGTGTGTGTGTGGGGAGTGGAGGGCAGAGGAGGGTTCATGCTCTGCACATGAATTTATAATCATATGCACAGTTACAATGTATCAGTCATTTCTTGGTGATATAAATTTATCTTACGAGCAGCATGTGTGAGATAGAAATAATTCTTTCAATGCTATTCTTAAACGCACGTTAGTCGACAAACATTCCATTTTGAGTGGGTGGTTGTTTTACGACTTTATTGAAACAAAGTGTACACCTTTTTGTAGACTGTAAGATTCATACTCGGTCTGTTTTACGACTTTAATGAAACAAAGTGTACACCTTTTTGTAGACTGTAAGATTCATACCCGGTCTGTGACAGCCATTCTTATTGCATCATGACTGTGTGAAACTCTCAGTTTTGAATGATTATAAATAACCAGTGGCTAGGGGTACTAAATGGGGCTTCTTAATCCTCTACAGTATCCTATTTTACAAGCACCAGCCATAATTCCAATAAAATCCTTCTCCGGGAGGCACATTCTGTTACCGTCAGACATGCTAGTCCAGAATATACATACCATATTTCATGACTCAGTAGAAATACATAGTTTTGAAAGCTTATTACTGCATAGAAATACAAGTATCCATATCCTGAAACATGTTGCAATTAATCCACAATCAAGGAACTTTCTTGTTTTTATCTGGTGTATACACTGACTACAGAACTGATTTACCTGTTAGTGTCTTGTTATTAGTTATAAATGTTGTAAGGTGTATCTTAAAAAAATTTAAAGTCAAGTTATTGGCTATCATATGCCTGTTCATGATCACAAAGATATAAAGACTATACAATTACTGACACATCAATCACATTTTATTACCTCATGCTACTACAATAGCATCACCCTCAAATTGAACAGGTCGAAAGATTGAGAAAATGCAGTAGTCCACGTTAAGCTTTACTTCAGTCTGAAAGACATTTTTCTGAGTGTCTTAAGACTTATTTCAAACACGGAACAAGTAAAAAAAAATCGTCTCTTAAGGCATTTGGTTGACAATCCATATCAATAACATTAACAATCTCAGATCAATTTAATATGCATACTTTCAGTATATTATGAAATGCCTGTTAAGCAAATAGCTGCCACTAGTATTGCAATTTTTTATAATGAAAAAGTGGTTCCAATCCCCATGTATTGAAAAGATAATGATAACAATGGAATATACAGTAACGCAGTATTACGGTCTGCCATAGCAAAAATAAATAAATAATCAGCCTCTATTAGTGTTTATTATTTAAAACTTAATGATATCGCCTACGAAATACCCACATTTACTTACAATTTCTACCAAATTCCTGACTGAAATAACTACCCCAGTAAACTGACATTATATATTCGCTTCGAGTTGTCCATGAAGCAGGACTGCAACTGTATTAGAATCACAACTTGGAACTACGTTAGTGTCACTAACTACTTATTTTTTATATCCAAAAATTAATTCCGACCTTCTGAAAACGGTAGATGATGAGGGACGGAAATCTTCCACGACCAACACATTTTCATTTGTCTTCGAAGTGCGGAGGTTACACAAATGATGACTTTCAATTTTAAACGCCACGGTGATAACAGTGACGTTTCCTATTCAATTCTTGTATCTACAATGCAAAGGTCAATTACTATGCGTGAATATGTGCGTATAAAATTCGGCAATGTATTGATTTGTATAATACACTGTATTACTGTTGAATAAAGAGAATAAGTCAGTGTAGAATCTAATGTTTACTCATTATAGGTTTTGCAATTTGGAGTTTGAGTTTCAAGTGGCGGGAACTTGTGAATGCAGTAATGAACCGTGGGTACCAAAAATGGGCCGGGGGGGGGGGAATTTCTTGACTAGCTGGAAACGGTGAGTTTCTCAATATGGACTCTGCTCCATGGAGTACCTAAGTCAGTAATTCAGACTTTATGTTGATTCTCTTCTTGATGGAAGGGGGTCGCTTCCGACGCGTAAGAGTAGCGTGTCACTATATTCAATACACGTATCTGACGCAGTTGGTTGCTTCCACATATCATCTAGTACTGGGTGAAGAAAGCGTCCGTACACGGGCAACGACAGCCTTCAGACTCAGCACTAGGACCACAAACTAATATCAATTGGCATTCCTATTTGACCAACTTCCAGCTAAACACCCCTCCCTCGACCCCCTCCAAAGAACGATTATAATGCGATCATTCCTGCCCCACATACCCTTGAAAATACCAAGAAATTACTCATCCTCCAGAAAGAAAAGCCATATTAGGCCCCAGATGCCCCACCTTTGCGATTAATCAAAGTGACCACCTGCCTATGTAATGCTACAGCACTTTTACCCTGCTCCAACCCAAAGATCAAAACAACATATTAGTCTGAAGCACAGGCAACACAGCCAATTTCTACACAGTGTCAACATCCAGTACCATGACAAACACAATTTATCTTTCCCACATGTTTCAAATCTTATTATCCCAAATCAAATGAGTACTTTACCTGATGCATTTAGTGTAGGCCTACTCACTCCAAAACCAGTTCACATTAACCTTTGATAACATACTGTTACCTGAATTTCTGAAATAGGTCTAGCAAGATGCAACAGATTTTATTATTCACTATATTACCACCATATTAATGCAATATTTCAAACTGCATTTAGTACAACTGCATGCATGCAATGTGCTGAATACCACTGCAGTGCCAGTTAAGCAATGGAAAAGTTTCTAAATATTCTAGCCTGAAAAGGCACCATGTATTTTGCAAAATTTCAACAATTCTACGCTCGCTATATCAACGTAAAATCTAAATTTGCTGCCACCAGTCAGAATTTGGGTTCTACACAGGTTCCTGACAAACCGTTGGTTTCCTTCAGTATGTAATATACTTGTTTAAGTATTGCGTTAAAGTAATTCCCCCCAACATAATTATTCAAACTGTTGTCATAATTTCCCATTCACTAAACCATAGCAAGTATTAATTTGTCTACACATTCTGTACGTCAAGTTCTCGCAAAATTTTATCAATACTCTCATAATAAAATAACTCATACAAGGAATTACTTGGGATAGGATTTTGTCTGATACTTCGCCACAGCTTACATCCGAACGGATCTAGATAGACACGGGTTACATCTTTCTAGCAAAATATATGTATGTATATTCTCTAAAAGGGTCTACATATCTACACACCAGAACAAACAAAAAGCCTACATAACTGATTCCTTTCTACTACATATTGACTTAACAATATAAAGGCAGATCATTCACGTAAACTCAATTTTCTTGTTTTACTTATATTTGGAAAGTATAAAACAACTAACAAAACACTTCTTAATCATTTTCTTGTCTGAGTTATGGATGAACCATATACCACTAACCTGGCATGAATAGGAAAATGTCAAGTAGAAGGCTCATCTCAAGGCCTTGCCCAGAGCACTGTGATTTTTGTGTCTCTTCACACTGAAGGCTGGATCACAAAGATATTGCCTCTTGGTCTGAGAGGTGGGTACATGAGTTCACAAAATCCGTAACTCATTGTTTTAAAGTTCAGTTAGCAGCAGCATATGCCGTCATAAAAGGAATGTGCTGTTGGTGAGGAATGTTGCACACACAGTCTTCCTGTTGCTATAATGTGCAACTACTCACCTAAATCTGTGTCTTAACTGCAAATTCAAAATTTTCTCATACCAATTTACAAAGTACAGGCCATACATATAAAATTACCAAAATTCACTACAAGTTCCGAAACTTCAAACGCAAACTGAATGTTAACCAAGTCCTTTCCTTTCATGCAAAACAGCAGGATGGGATTTGACCATGCATTAGCAGAATCATCTACACAATCTCACTACTTACCTGCTTGAATGCCAGCAGCCTTAAAGTCCGGCTCAAACTACCACTCCTCTCCTAGCACCCACAATTTGCCAACCTTTGCTAAACCACCCCCGGAATTTCTGCTGCTGACATGTCCTTGCTTCACCTTCATGAGTGCATAATCCCACAACTTTCAACTGCCTCTTTCACATCCTACAAATATCTCAAATCTTTACGTCACTTCTTATGAACTACCAACTATTAAGGCAGCTGCAGACAGCAAGTGATATATGGAAGGTTAGATTAACTGACAAGTTAATTTAGCAGACTGAAACATTATGCGAATTTATGGAGTATAATGTATAACTGGTGTCAAGTTAAATCTATTTATAATATGACATCCGGTCTTACAAGATATGCCATGTCACAACCTCCATCTTCAGATCAGTTGAACAAACCATCCACACTCCAGAAAACGAATCTTTGTCAACAATGTGAGGACCTCCATCTTAGCAATTCTGGTACAGGCCTGGACAGGCTCAAAGGGTTCCAGGAGTTTGACGTTCCAAGATATCAAGACAATCAGCAAGTGAAGGTGGTAAAGTTGTCAGTCCTATGCACTGCATGGCTTTGCCTGCCACAAAATGAGTAGGTACTCAATTCTGTTAGAGGCTGAGACTACCCCAAGACCATAGTGCAGCCAAAAAGTTTATGACAATGAAAAATTCCAATGACACCATTGGGAATCAAACTGCGACCTTCCAGCTTGTAGCACAGTGACTCAAACAACTGTACCACCCCATGCCCCGATATATATACATACATATATAGCACCAACTAAACCATCAGGAATTAACAGATCCAAATTTTTGCTCCTCCAGTACACACATTTCAATTTCCAACCCCTATTCACTACTTGTGCATATCCTTGGGATTACATTCTCTCTTTAAAGTTCAGCATACCAGTGTGAAAAGACAACACTGGTGGTGTGCAACTCATTTAATTTGTTCCACACTACCCCTCAGTTATAATATGACACCGGTCTATAAAACCCAGCACACAAATGTACACTGAAATGTGTGATTGTAAGTAAATACAGTAAATACTTATGTGTAAAATCACAAAATCTGCTTTGATGGTTAGAATATACATATGTAAGCCGTGTTTTCAGGAGTAGCTTACATCTGTATAGTTAAAATACTTTACATTGTTTTGCTGGTTGTCATTAGCATCAGCCTGCAGTACAACAGTCAAGTTGCTGCTTACACAGTGAGATCCTTGCCAGATTGGAATCCTGTGATAGAAGGGATGATCACAATACGCACAACTGATATTGACACTGTCCACAGTCCTGACACTGCTCATATACAGCATTTGAAAAACTGGATGTAATAAGACTATAAAAAAGAAAGTCAGGATTATGGACAAGTCCAATATAATTGTTGTAGCACACAACTGTCAGACATACACTTGGCTAAATTATTACTGTGTGTAAGGAGACATACTATGGAAGGAATTTGAAACAATGAAACGTGAACTTTGCTTTTTCCTCAAGCTTCCACTTCATGACATCATATGGATGGCTTCTGTAGTGTTTGCAATATTAGACAGCCACTTCCAGCACATATACAATTATGTATCCAATTTCCACACTCAAGAAGTGGGTAATTAATACTTATGTGGCCTATAGAAAGTGTTTCTACATGGGAGAAAAAATGAGAGGTGTTAACAAGTATTCATAAACCATAATGTCCATCATTTCAAGACACTTGCAACACATGAATACTCTGAACTTTGAAAATATTCTTGTACTACTGGACATACATGACTTTTGCCCAAGTGTGAATTATATCAGTGCACAGTGGAAAATCTTTTTAAAATAGCATAGAAATAGAGACCACATGATCTGTAAATGGTGATGATTATGCAGTTAATAATGAATGACTTATACATAAACCAAGGGATTATGATTGCTGATTACAATACGACAGGTGTCTCTTTAGAACACATTTGTGACTGAATGCCTTACTGCACACTTCACAGCTATATGGACGCTCCCCAGTATGTACACGTTGATGAACTTTCATATGTTCCATTTGTTTGAATGTTTTATTACACAGTTCACAGCGATATGGACGCTCCCCACTATGTACACGTTGATGTGCCGTCAAATGTTCTAGTGTCCTGAGTGTTTTATTACACAATTCACATTGATACGGACGCTCCCCAGTATGTACACGTTGATGTACCTTCAAATTACCCAGTTTCCTGAATGTTTTATTACACACAACACACCCATATGGTCGCTCCCCAGTATGTACACGTTGATGTTCCTTCAGATTTCCAGTGCCTCTGAATGTTTTATTACATACGTCACAGTGATATGGACGCTCTCCAGTATGCACACTTTGATGTACCTTCAGACTACCTGTTTCACTGAATGTTTTATTACACACATCACAGCGATATGGACGCTCCCCAGTATGTACACGTTGATGAACCTTCAGAGTACCCCGTTTCTTGAATGTTTTATTACACACATCACAGCCATATGGTCGCTCCCCAGTATGTACACGCTGATGTTCTTTTAGACTACCCTGTTTCCAGAATGTTTTATTACACACTGCACATCGATATGGACATTCCCCAGTATGTACACGCTGATGTACCTTCAGATTTCTTCCTTCTCTGAATGTTTTATTACACACATCACAGCAATATGGACGTTCTACAGTATGTGTCACCTGGTGCTGTTTCATAGCACTCTGTTCAATAAACGTTCCATTGCAGGTTCCCTGTTACACAGAACAATGGAACTAAAATTACTATTTCAAGAAGAGGTAGAAAATATTATCAAAATTGAGTTATACATCAGTTACACAAGTATTATATCACAAGACATGTGTTCTTTATCAAATTCCATTAAGCACAACAAATGTAGTATATTATGGTGTGTTAACAATACATAAATCAAATTTCTGTCACAAGACAACAGTGCAGAATGTGTGATAAAAATATTTTACAGCTTTTCTTTGAAGATCTAAACTAAGCTATGTCTCTCCTGATAATCAGCTACCATTATATAAACTCAGTAACTGTCAACTCCTCTAACAGACATACAGGATGTGCAGACTGTCTGCTATCAAGACATGTTATTCTTGGACATCTTGAACCTTGAAAATTGGACCAATTGGTTATCCCAAAACATCGGAATGGAATTACCACTTTATTGCACGTACAATCCCAGGAGAGAGCAGGTCTCAAAACATGTTCAATTTCAGTGCGTTTTTCCACCATCAGAATGCCAAATGTTCGAATATAAATGTGTTCTGTGACATAACCTCAGAAAACATTGTCTAGTAGGGTAAATTCACATGACATCCCATGTCAATGGATTTATCCTGCTTCCCCTACTCAACATCTCTGTAGTTCTTTCATCCCTAAAAACCACCATACCTGAGACTTTCAGCTTCTGATACCACATAAGCAAAATCCACACACAGATATTAACCAGCTTGCTGTAACTGCTAATATAATTTCACAGCCTGGCATACAGCTGTGTGTGGCATCTGTAGCTGTTCAATATTGGCAAACAGACTTTCATGGGCAGAATGAGAGACTTCCATGGCTTGTTCAACATTCATGTCTCATATGAACACAGATCATACTTGTGATTCACCAGAGATTAGAAAAATATTCCAGTTACATTACGATACAGTGAAACAGTGACTCAGACAGGGTATGTGTGTTTAGCAACAGGCAGCATTGCCTTCTGTCTGCATGCAGTACAACAATGTGGCTGTAAGATTGTACACAGGGAACAGAAGTGATGTTCCTGATGACTGTGCTGTGTTCTGATAAAAACTGCAAGTAAGAGGGAAGTGACCTTTTGCAATATTTGATATAAGGGGATGATACCACACCATCCACTGTAGTTTCAGGACAACTTTCTTATATTCCGTGAAAACAACTCTGAGGCCAGAGGATATTGAATGCAAGTGGCCCAGCATCTACCTGTACCAGATCGTCCAGGTTAGACTCCCAGCCCAACCCATACCTGAAATATTGCTAAAGTTGCCACAATCATAAGACAGATAGTTAGGAAGTTTGGAGTAGTGAAACCCTGTATATGGACGAAAAGCCATGAGTCCAATTCATGACAACTTCATATCTTGGAGGCAACTACATATGTTAATAATAGGACAGCCTGACAAAATGCTCACAGACATGAGAAACAGTAAAGTAAGCAGAAAGTTATCTGCTGTGTGAATGGAGAGTCTGGTCAGTGGTGTGAATCAGTCAGTATCTGAAACTTGTGTTTGCATACTGCACATCAGTGCACTTGGATAAGGTATGAGATACAGGAATTTCAATTTTTCATTCCTCCCTCAGCCTACACTTCTTGCAGAGGCAACCATCACCTGTAGGCTTGTCATAACACTGCTTAATGCAGCGTTCAAGCAATCAGTACCTTCCCACATCTTGTTCTCTATCACATTTGGCTTTGCAGTATCATACTAAAATCAGTAATGCACTTTTTCATGCTGAGTGACCATTTAAACTTGTACATGCAGCATCACTCTCTAGCACAAGAACCATTGCTCTCTGGGGAAATCTAAGTCCCCTATAACAGATCACAATTCAAATTTTAATACATCTAATGGAGCTTCAGTTGATAAAACATAAAAATATAGTCAATTATATTAAAGCTCAGAGACTATGCTGGTTTGGTCACGTACAAAGAATGCCAGATACCAGAACAGTCAAGAAGATATTTAAATGGAATCCTCTAACCAAAAGATCACAAGGAAGACCCAAGTACCGATGGGAGGATAACGTCACATTTGTAATATGGACTTCACTGAGCCCAATGGCTCCCAAAGTATCCAAAATAAGTAAACAAGCAGCTGCTGATGTAACAAGGCACATAACATTCACAATTCCTGAGACACTTGAAACAGTTAGGAAGCATGGAAGTGCTACAAGTAAAAGCGTCATTTAGCAGCATACAACATTGGATTGTTGACCATTCAAACATATGGAAAAAATTACCTATAAGAAATAAGGTCATTAGAGTGTAGCTGATCATTTTTGGTATGGCTGTTTATTAGGATTGCTGGCATCAGTTATGGACAGTTCATGGCATGCGATGTAAGTTAATCGGTCAACATACATTCAGGACTGTTGGTGATAAGTAGGAGGGGAGAGATTTAAATGCCAAAAGAGTTAGGAGCTGATAACAGACACTACCAATCCAATCCAGGGCGAATTCAGTCGCGTACGAGTGTGGTATAAGTAGGAGTAGACAGAAGTGACTGTGTCAGTTTCCTAGAAATGATCTAGTTGTTTTACTGGATATAGCACTCCATTATTTTACATCATGAATTCAGTAAATAAAACAACAAGTAGAAAAAGAACAATTAAAACTATATGTGATTTGGTGAACCACACCTGTTTCCCAAAAGAGGATCACCTACAAAACTGAGTGGGTCGGGTAGCTCAGTCGGTATAGCGACTGGCTACAGGCTGGATGGCCCAGGGATTGAATCCCAGTGGGGGCAAGATTTTCCACACCTGTCCAGACCGGCCCTGGGGCCCACCCAGCTTCCTGTACAATGGGTACCAGGTCTTTCCCAGGGGTAAAGAGCAGCCGGGGCGTGATGCTGACCACTCACCCCCTTCTAGTACCGCGGTCACGGAAGAGTAGAGCTATACCTCTACTCTCCCTATGGGCTGTACAGCCTGTACAGAGCCTCAGTGCCTGTACAAGGGTGCACTTTAACTTACCTTACCAAACTGAGCATGTCTGGACAACAAAGTTACGAAGGATGATCGCGTAGAAGAGGTACTGTTGATAAATGTAATACTTAATACTCTGGCACCTCTGCAGTTGGGTGGGTGCCAGATTTAAAAAATCTACTGCATAAGCAGTCTGGTCTTCAGGAAACATCCTGCGAAAAAGGATTTTTTCCTACAAGGAGAAAAGATTATATTTTCATTCCCAACCACGTAGCTGTATCAATTGGCCAGAAATATTGGCATCACAAAAACAACTGATATTTCTAGACACTGGTGAAATGTGTTTAGTAACAGATATACACACATGTAACTCACCTCGTCTGGTTCAGACTTTATATCAGGAAAAGTTTTATCTTCAGGAATCTCCTCCTGTTTGATGCCTATATCCGTCTCTTTGTTTATAGCTATGAAACTCTCTTCTATGACAACTATGTCCCGCTCAACTTCTGTATTGCTGACATCATATGTACCATCAGATGATGTTGGAAACGTCTCACTAGACAAACCTGGCAGAATGTGCTTAGAATCTGTGCAAATCTGTAAAACCAACATAACATTAATGTGACCTCTGTCATAACAAGGAATGGTATACACTGTAGCTGTTTTGAAGATACACTCCATTTTAACTGTCACAATCATTACAAGGAATAAAAATAAATGTCACAGAGAAGAGTCTTTCCCAAGAAGCTAACAGTTGCTCAGGTTCTCATTCAATTCCTTATCTTTTACAGAACATGTAGGTTCATTGCCATTTTCACCACAGCCTGACTCACACCCTCTCACCTAATTCCTTTAGCCCACCTATCTTCTGTTCTCACTTATATTCTTCACTGAACATCATCACTATTACAGCCCATTTGTTTAGTTCACTTCAAAAGCCATGCAGACACACCAAAATGAGGGACAGAAAGGTGATACACTGACAAATAATAGAACCACTAACCTAACATAACGATCTTAAATTGGCATAAAAGATACCCAACGAAATAATGTAAAATAACCAATGCCACCGGTAACAACCCAATTGCAGTAAATAAATAATAAAAAAAAACTCAAACCACATACATCACCAAACCTAACCTCAACTAACAGGGGGTGCTGATAAGTCCTTAGCCCGACATACTTTCCGATGTCGTAGGATGGAATCGATAGTGTTGTTGGAAAGAGTGGTCTGTTCATGTGCCAAATTGCTAGTCTTTTCTTGTTACAGAGGCCGAAAGCAAGCATGTCAGGTAACATGCGCAATTTCAACAACATGGTGACGCGAGTTGTCATCAATTTTTTTTTCCTGCAAGGTAAGGTGTGAAAGAAAATTCACGCCATTCTGACACAAACATTACGAGACATGCACCATCGTATGCCACTGTCAAAAACTGGGTGGACCAGTTTAAATGTGGTGATTTTTCCACCTGTGATGCACCTTATCCTGGACGACCCAAAACAGTGACCACCCTGGAGATTATTCATCAAATTCATGAGCTTATCTTGGAAGACCACCGGATTACAGTTAAATCAATAGCTGAGCAACTGGGCATCTCACGTGAGTGGGTTGGGTCCATAATTCATGAAGATTTGGACATGCAAAAGTTCTCAGTAAAGTGGGTCCCGAAATGCCTGAATGCAGATCAAAAATGTCAACGGTGCCAGTCATCTGAGCAACTTTTGGAATTCTTTTGGCACGATCCAAATGATGTCCTGACGCAATTGGTGACCATGGAGAAAACCTGGTTATATCACTATGACGCAGAGACTAAGCAACAATCACTGGAGTGGTGGCACAGAGGATCACCCCGCCCCAAAAAGTTCCGAGTGCAAAAATTTGCTGGAAAAGTTCTCGCCTCGATTTTTGGGATCAAGACAGCATTCTCCTCATTGATTATATTCCAAAGGGCCAAACTATCAATGAGGAGTATTAGTCATCTCTGCTGGTGCAACTGAAGGACATTTTGAAAGAAAAATGCCCACGCTGCTGGAAGGTCACCAAGGGGATCTTGTTCTTGCACGACGACGCCCTGGCTCACCGGGCACTTGCAACCCAGAAGAAACTGGCCTACCTGGGCTTCCAAAGTCTTGATCACCCACCCTATTCTCCAGATCTGGCCCCGTCGGACTACCACCTGTTCCCTGGACTGAAAAAATAATTGAAAGGTCGTCATTTTTCATCCCACGCGGAGGTCATTGCTGCCATGGAGACCTCGTTGGACGCACAATCTTCTGCATTTTTTTTGAGTGGCTTGCAAAAGTTAGAGCAACGGGCTAAGAAGTGTATTGAGCTTCGTGGGGAGTATGTGAATAAATCCCAAGTTTGGTCGCTGTAGCTTGTTTCCTTCTTGGTCAGGCTAAGGACTTATCAGCACCTCCTCATACATAAATTGAACTGGAACAAACAAAGAAAATCTTAGTTGAAGATGACAAAACACAACCCTCAAGCTAAGCTGCCTCTATTAAACTGGCACAACCAGAACTCTAACATAACCATGGTAGAAATGGAAATAGTGTTATTACACTCACTGTGTAGTACAGTCTGAGAAAGAGAATTTAGTCATCTGAGACAGCAATGTATATGTCATCGGGTCTGTAGCTTGGTATACATATAGGCTGCTAAAAGCAGAGTTGATTGTTCATTATCATTAAGGATTTCTGATAACCATGTATGCACATCTCACGTCACATTCAATCATGATCCAGGCGTTCACCTACCTTCCTTCCTTCCTTAACCTTTAGATGCCTAACGTCAACTATAGTTGACGTACCGCACCGCTAACCTCCAAAGTTGCATTTTATATATTTATTCAACAAATATAGGTACTGAATATTTTAAACATGGTGTATACT
>Ga0136643_10009675_pt1 | contig 14193 bp, 7 predicted proteins | sample TergutLab28metaG_FD_96883 | JGI IMG/M metagenome (GOLD analysis project Ga0136643, IMG submission 96883) | Labiotermes labralis P1 segment gut microbial communities from Petit-Saut dam, French Guiana - Lab288 P1 (version 3) (version 3) | ecosystem: Host-associated > Arthropoda: Insects >... | reverse complement strand
CACACACACAACACACCCCACACACACACACACACACACACACCAGAATGCCCTAAGATTCAACTTTAAGCAATAAAAAAAGGTAAAAGTAAACAACATGTCATTAAGGCACAAAGTGGGGGGAAAGAGTTATAGCTCTACACTTTCTTTAGCCTCAGTGCTAGAAGTGGGTGAGTGGGTGGTGAGTGCCTTACCCCGACCTCTTTACATCCAGGAAACAGACCTGGTACCCACTGTACAGGAGACTGTGTGGGCCATGGGGGCCAGTCTGGATGGTACAGAAAATCTTGCCCCCCACTGGGGTTTGAACACCAGACTGTCCAGCCTGTAGCAATTTGCTATACTAACTACACTATCCAGGACGCCTTTGAGCATGATATGCAATAACGAATTATAACCTAATGATTCTAACCTCATATTTAACAAACAAGAATTATACACCCATATTTCAACAGATATATCATCCTCAAGGCAGTGACTATGTACAGTGCTGGCTTCTGGGACGTGACACTGCATAATCTGGCAGAAATTTAACAGTATTTCAGATGAACCAGCTGCCTCCCACGATCAGGATAAACAAGAGCAGGCAGCAGAGTCCACTGCAATATCCATACACTTCTAACACATTACATGGAATCACATCCTAAAAAAAAGGAAATCTTCATCTGAACTTCAATTCCCTTTACAGGAAAAGTTATCTTAAATCCCAATTACATTCTGATGGGCAATGTGTGGGAGGATTAATATTTTAAAAACAAAATATTTGTGGACGGTAAATTCATTGGTAACACAAAATGATGCTGCACTGGTAACTGAACGTATTTAATGTCACCTACACTGGTAATAAGTAAATGAATGCTGGTACTGTACAAAAAAAACCTGGAAGAATTTACCAAATACAGCACAGATTCTACATGGATTTTCCAGATAGCATGACAAAATACTTCATTCCAAAAGGTAACTTACCCAGGCTGCTGGTAAGTCCTTAGCCCGACCAGGAACGAAACAATCTGTGCCTGTCAAAAGTGTGATGGGCAGAGGAATGGACTGCTTTGGCTAGGGAAGGGACAGGTGGTGGACTCTTGTGAATGTAGTAATGAACCCCCAAGTTCCATAAAATGTGGGGAATGTAGCATGTTTCTTCCCTGGTCAGGCTAAGGACTTATCAGCACTCCTGTACAATAAAAAAAAATGTAACATGCTATAAAGTAGATGATTCAAATTTAATGCCCATAATTTACATGGGTATATTGTGTTTCTTTTTAAGATTTTAGCTAGAAAACATTACATTTCTCATACTTAAATCTTTTGTATCACATATCAGGCTGGTTGGCACAATATTCTTCTCAGCTTTCCAACTGCAAATGACTTTATACCAACACAATTTATGAATTATCCTCAACATTAGATAGCTTTAAACCAATTCTCTAATCCAGTCACACAGGATTGGATATATCAGGGATAACTGGTTATCAGTCCTGCTATGTATTCTGAAGGTACTCATACCAAAAAGCAGCAGGATACATTAGTCAAAGTGAAATCATCCTCAACGCTACACAGCGATAATCAATATCAGTAAATTGGCATTATCAGAGCCACTCAGAAACTCACAGCAACAAACAAAGCATGCCTCTCCCTCTCCAGCAGAGAACCAGCTCAATGCAATCCAAAATATATTAATTCATTCATTTCCATATTTTCCGATGTGCAAGGTAAGTGGCCTTGTATTTCCAAGCCTTCCAAAGGATTTATTGCATACATTTACATTGTGATTTTGTCCTGCATTCTGTTCACAAGTCCTGAACATATGAGGATATCACACAACATCTCCCTCTTCACTGAAACAGAGACTTTCATGCAGTCTCTAAATGCCTGATAGACTGCCCCACTGTATTCCAGTTTTTTTTTTTAAGTACTTCATAAATGCAGACTACATGATCAGTAGTTTAACTGCTAACCCAAAGCCTGCACTGATTTTCCACAATAATTTCATCAGAAGCCGGAGTTAATCTTGACAGCAGTATGCTGCACGGCATGGTGTGTGTAGGTGATAATACTGATATGCCTTGTTATCTACTACAGCCTGTTTTATCTCCCTTGTTATAAACAGGAACAGTAATTAACTCTGTCCATTGCTAAAGGAGTTTTTCTGTATTCCATAAGGAATTGTTAAGTTTATGTATCAGAGAACACACTGCTCAATCTCCTGCTTGAATCAGTTCCATGAGAATTTCATATCTGGTAATATATTATTTCAGCTTTTCAATAGCCATCTCAACTTTAGAGACATTGGGCTCAGGCACTAATGGCTCAGCTGTATGTCTGTCAGTCCACCTAACAACATTAACCCAATGTACATTCAGTAGCAGAATGAAGTAAGTCTTCCATCCATTCAAAATACTGTAGGCATATGTAAGCAGGTCTCATCCTTTATTAACTATGCAATACAAAAAACAATATTTTTAATGCAGATAACTAAGTGAAGTTGTAGAGATTACCTGGGATGACATATTTTCCTCTAGCATCTATAACTCTTGTTCCTCCAGGAATTATTAAGTTCCGCCCAATTTGCCTGCAAATCAGAAAAATAAAATATAATCCCACACACAACATAAGTGTTTTTGTACAGCTGTATTGTTACTGGGCAAATTACATGTTAGTGACAATGACTTTATGCATTCTAGAATTCAACTGCCATAACAAATCTACACTCCCACAACAATAACATGTACTAAAAATACTGTTCTCTTCTAGGATGTAATGTCATGTAGTCTGGTGGCAGTGCACATCATCTACCCTAATGACAGACATGTCTACCAGACTACACAGAGTCACATCACAAAAGGCAGCTATCTTCACAGCCAATGTCATGAAAACCTAAAATATGAAAATGAGTAATGAAACTTGCAGGAAATTTATAAAATAATTTTGAATCTCTATTGTTGTTACCAACGTTAATGCTAGCATCATTGCCACCATCCAGCCAACCTCTCACCACACTGAAACATTATTCAGTTTAAGCACAATGCAGACAAAGTGAACTAGGAGTGAAGAGTCTACTTCAAACAACAGTTTTAGGAACTCTGTCTTCAATCTCTCTTAAGCCACACCGCAGCCCCTCTCTCCTAGTGGCTATCACCTTCCAGTTTACATTGCTGTCCAAAGAAACATAACTGAGTGGCTGACAGTGGGCAAGATAAGGCACCTCAGCTTACCCTCCCTTGATGGTGAAGGGTGAGGAAGAGAATTCTCAAGTGGGAAAGACAAATGCAGAGCTCTGGCTGCTACTAACATTTTTATACTCAGTGTTCCTAGTGTATGTTAATTTCAGTAGGAATAAATTAATTTAAAATCATGCAGTAAAAGAACTCCCCACAAACAGCCAAAGGGTGTTCTGTGTAGAACAAAGACACTCAGGCAGCACCTCAGCAGTAGATGGAGGTGCATGGTCAGCTTCACACCCCACCTTCTTTAACCACTGTGAAGCAGAACCCACAGGCTCTAGATGCTTTGGATAAGAGAAAAATCACTTGCCCAAGCCATTAACTAAAGCATGATTTCCCAGCTTTCCAAAATGTAATCTAATCACTATAGTGATTATGCTATCCTGGTGCTCAAATCACTAAAAACAGGCAAATAGAACTAGGTGGAGTAAGCAGAAGAACATCCACAGATCATTTATAATACTACCACTCTCTAAGAATGTCCACTGATTATTTAAAAAAACTACCCCTTGTGTTAAATTTATAAAGATAACCATCATCCTGTGTGTGGCATCATGTAGTCTGGAGCACATATACTGATATTTATTTCATTGAAATTATCCCCACTAGACATGCAGGTCATACAACACATACCAATCAAAGTGACATAACATCCTAGAAGACTTGAATCTTTGTCTTACAATAAGTTACATACAAGTGTGCATTAGTATCAATCAAACTCTGAAGACAAAAACTTTCTGGTTTAGTTTAACTTACATAATTGTACAAGACTTAATTAATTGCCACTCATGCCCAATTTACGATATTTCTTAGAAATCCGGTTAATACATAATTTTAAACTCCCACATTCAGTAACTCCAGTCTCATGATAGTGCATAACAGGTCACCATTTTGTTGCCCTGATGTGAGAAACACAACAAATATTCCTCTTGGGGAACTAAGAATTGCATAGCCTCCACACTACATTGTGTTAAATTTATGCCATCGCATAAGAAACTCTAAGGAGACCTTCACATCATCTATGCCTGTCTCTGAAGTCCCACAGCACTCAGAATATAATGAAAAATTATATACCACTTAGTGGAGATCTCACATATGACATCAGCCTTGAAGAACTGAATGCAATCAAACAGGTCTTTAAGCAAACCAACTAGTATTTCTCCTGGTCCATGAATCAGACAGAATGACAAAACTATTACTACACTCAAGCAAACTGCAACCCTTCACTGATTCCAAAGCATTTTGTTTTAGCACTTATAAATGAATATGTATTTGTAGTCAAAAACTGAATCATCCATCCCAGCAGTTTAAAAAATGTAGTTAACAAACCTATGAGTAATGTGGCAAAGAAGAATCAAAATGATCCCCTGTTTTTTTTTAAATTTCAGAATTTCTGGAATCCCTACAAAGAAATGTGGCATCCAGAATTATGTACTTCCAAGACTTCTAGACAATGGGAAAATTATATCCCAATTTTAGTGTAATTTCCAGCACTATTTGATTCTGGATAAATCTGCACCAATTGTTTGCACTGTTTAGGTAAGACACTTCGTATTGCACCAAATTTTGCATTGTTTAGGTTAGACACCTCATAATGACAACAGTATACAACATATTCAATTAGCGAAACTATGTGGCCAAGCCCTTAAATGTCACAAATCAAAGTCTGTTTAGTTATGTTTGTTGTGTTAACTATGTGGCATGAGTTATATGACACCAGATAGACAATATACACATGTCATAAGTTTGAATTCTTATAGTTTGCAATATGAGGGAAAACATACAAAATTCTTAACTCAACAGCTAAAGGGTTAAATTTACAGTGCCTCAGTAACCACAGAAACCCCATGGTAAAATAGTACTCACTTAATAATACCATCTTCTACATAGACATCATTGTCGACCATTCCATCTTCATTCACAACCTTGCCATTCTTGATCAGCAGTCTGTTCTGCGCACTCTGCAACAATAGAAATAATTTCACATGTGTAAATACATACGTGCACAGAAATAAAGACAGAAAATAAATGAAGTGAATGTATGCACATACAAAAAATCAGAAACCACACATATCAATCTGAGGTACCAGTGCACAGAGTTTTCTTTCAATATTTAAGTACACCCTGAGTCAGATATGAGGTTCTCAGGGCAGTGAAGAATGCATCTGTCTTTGGAGCTGTGACATCAGTCACATAGTCAGTTACATGTGCACTGACATTTCAAACAATACTGCTGCCTCCATCATCATGGTCAATAAATAAATTAACTAAACCTAGCCCTTGTTTTATGTACCACTTCTTTAATGCCTTTTTCCTTTAACACCATTTGTCCATACAAACCACCCCTTATTTATGTCCCCTCCTTTTCAGCTTACTGACCTTTGGCTGACTGCACCCTATTCTAGCTAACACCTACCCATTCCATTATTTCTTATGGAAATATTTTTTATTTACATCCACCTTCCCAGAACACAACTATGGTAAAATAGGGCTATGCTACTTTTTTATGTGAGTTTGTTGTATCCAGTCTCATATCTCAGTCAGTAAGTTAAATGACTACCACAGCTGATACTGCATAACTAAACCTACAGACATGCTAGTAAAACAGGTTTTATATTTTTTTACGATATTTGTTATCATGCACACTGAAGATTCTATATTGCATATTGAGTCTTGCTCCTAAATAAATTTGTACGGTCGGTATATTAGAAGAGTCAGGGTTGCAAACACTCACTTTGTGCAACTCCCGGTATTTTGAGAAAGTTTTCTCTTCCTTTCTCCTACCCAAAAACCTAAAAATTAAAATAAAAACTATAGTTTTTATCTGCTGCTTTGTGTGGGTGTGAAATTTGTTGTCTCAACCTAAAAGGAAGAAAACGTATTGGAAATACTTGAGAGCAGGACGCTGAGAAAATTCGGACCTAAAAAATACAGCACAAGACTAAGGAAAACTGCTTTCTGAGGAGCTGCATAATTCAAAATGTCAACCTAGAACAGGCCACAAAGGCCCAGAGGCGGAGCAGATGTATAGTTCTACTCTTTCTTTAACCTCGGCGCTAGATAATGGTGGGTGGTCAACGCCACGCCCCGGCCGCTTTACCCCCCGGTACCCGTTATATAGGGGGCTGAGTGCGCCCCAGGGCCGATCTGGAAGTTTGCGGAAAATCTCGTCCCCCCCCCCCCACCATCGGGATTACATCGCCGGACCGACCAGTCCGTAGCGAGTCTCTACACCAATTATGCTACTCTGCACAAAACACTACTGAGGAAACCAAATCAAGGATGAGATGGGCGCCACAAGTATTACATAGTAGCAAAGGTAAAGACATGGAAAATTTAATAAATCTTAAAGGACTGTAGCACTTGGGAGGCTAAGCAGTAGAAGGAAGGGCGATATAAAAAAACTGATCTTAAAGAAACACTATTATTTGAAAACGTGGGCTGGATTCAGCAATCTCAGGACATAGTGTAGAAGCAGGCTCCTCTCAACGTGATAGTGAATCATTCGTTTCTTGACATACAAGGAATTCCCTGCCCAGCTGCGTCCATTAACTTCTCAGCAGGGACTCCGAAAAATCGCGGCCAACGACAGTGTCCATGTACCGATAATGCGCTGTTCATTTTTCTTCTTCTGCTATTGTTTATGTCTTGCAGTTGATATAGACTGCATTTGGCGCCGAAACTACGACCATGTACACATGCGAAGTCTCGTATGCTACGTACTGGTCGTCCTTTTCAACCAAGAAAGTTACTTACAAATTGCATGTCCTCTTTTACATGAAGCCATTTAAATTTTCATGGGTTCATAAATAAAATGATCATCCTGTACATTAATTCAGTGTGATTCGATGAAGCCAATACAGCAATGTGGGCAGATCTGAGGAAAAACACACGAATCAGCCATCCCTCCGCCCAGGGGGCGCCACATGTCTGTTGGAGTGAGGGCGCGGCCCAGGAAACACAGACTCTACGATCAATACACAGATCCGCCCAGCTGTGTTGCAGATAATCTTGTGTTCCGTACCTGCGGGTAGCAACGCCTCTCCTCAGACTGCGTTACGCATTTGAATGACACAGTGCCAGGCAACTCGCGGTGCGGGAAGCGCGTTACCACATTACGGTCCGATTCCGTCCGCGTGTATCCTCAAAGTCAGGAAAAACATCACTTGCATGTATTTATGTGCGTCAGTTCGTAACCGTGTCGTGCTTTGAACGTGATCGCTAAAGTGGACATTCCTATTCCAACACAGTGAAGGATATTTTACCGGCTCCTAATTGGAACGTGACTACCCCTACTATGGGAATCGGGCCTTATACAGCGTGGCCAGAAGTCACTGCACACTAACCTAAAATACCATGAGATGTTGCATATACATGCCTTACACCTTTGGTACAATGTGAAACTCTAAAATAGAGCATCACAATACCGTCCATCACTTGCGTGTGATTGCAGGGTGTAACTAGATTGAAACACTTCAATGAGAAATTGTTTTTCCCTGTCTTCAGAAATCACCCGTCACTGACATGAATCTACGCCTCGACGTATGCCATGCAGTGATCAACACTTCCCGAATACTCGACGGTCCACGTGCAGACCTATGTCATTTTCAAGTTCACACTGAGGCAGACATGTGTGTTTTTTAGAAACGTATTGAGCTTCAGAATGACATCCGACATCGAAACATGTCGCTCTTTCAGACACATAAACTCTGATAGTCTTTTTTACCAACTTGATGCACAAATTCTTTATTTTAATACATTTATTATACTCCTCTACATGTTTCGAGCACTAATATGCTCATCTTGAGGAGGAAAATTGTGTTAGTACAGCATCTGGTATCGTCACTGTCTTTAGGTGAATGTTCAGACCACCGGTTACGAGTCCTCTCTAACCTGTGGTCTGAACAGTCACCTAAAGAGAGTGACGACACCAGATGCTGTACTAACACAATTGTCATGAAGATGAGCAAAACAGTGCTCGAAACAAGCACAGAAGTATAATAAATGTATTTAAATAAAGAATTTGTGCATCAAGTTGGTAAAAAAACTATCATTATATCAGGATGCAAGGTCAACAAAATATAAAAACATAAACTCTGTTTTTGTAATATAGTTGTATTTTGACTAATACATATTTTGAACTTTAGACTATCATAACAAAGCGGGATGTCACATGTAAAAATCGAATGTCTGTTGTTGTTATTCTCTTTCTTGTTGCTATCGTCGTTAAATACAGCAGCTTAAAGGTATGTCCATGCTAATAAATTTTACACGCTGCCACATCTTCGTACAATATCCACGGTCGATACCTAATTATTCGAGGGTGCTTCACTAAACCAAAAACCCACAAAACCGTGGTACACACTAAAATGCCAATTCGCCACGGATGCCCGTCACTCGAAGTAGGTTACTAACCTCTCCAGTGCCTTATGTTTGAAGGTTGTTACTGCAGGCACGTACGCATACGGTGAACCGGATACAGTGTTCAAAACGCGGGACAAACATTTCCTGTTCCACTTGAGAGTCCGTGGGGTCACCCACCATTTTTACATCTTTGCACTTGACGGCAAGAGACTAGCCCCATCTTCCGGCCGTCTTTACGCCCGGTGAACACTAACAGGGGGTCACACAAGCCTTAACATCGGTCTTCACTTTGCAGTGAAGCCAAAAGTACCAATTCTTCTGCCGAGGGCAAGGGAGTCGGCCTTTGCTTTTATAAATTGTTTCCCAACTAGTACAGAGCGGTAGTTTTAACTGAACTGTATTATCTACATATTTTAACACAAGTTTACAACGTCCAGTAGCAGCAGTAGGCTAATCGTCAGTCCTGTTTTGTCATCTCATTTCCATCTTCTTTTCTAAAACAGCCGCCACTTTAACACTTGTCTTGGTGCATTGTAATATACACTGTGCTATTTTCAGAACAGTGCAGGCATCTATTGTCGTGCCTGCTTATTGCGAAGCCGAACTGACATAACGACAACACTATCTCAGATTGTCCTTCTACGCATGCGGCAGGTCTGCAGCGCTTTCTGTAACCATCTATTCTTATTCAGAGGCGCGCTGCAGTAGTGCTCGTTCAGCGTTAAATCGTGGGCAGGACGCGTCTGTTTAAGATATTTCTCAGCCCAACGTAAAAATAAATTTGGGGACCTTACCTACGCGCTGTCCTGAACTGGCAATGCAGATAGAGCAATGTGGGATTCACAGACGGTCTAACAGGAGGGCCAGCCGGGCATCTGCCCGGGGCCCGACCTACCGGGGTGCTGATAAATCCTTAGCCCGACCAGGAGGGAAACAAGCTGCGCCTATCAAAAGTGTAATGGGCAGAGAAATTGATTATTTGGCTATGGTAGGGACAGGTGGTGGACTCTTGTTAATGTGGTAATGAACCTCCAAGTTCCATAAAATGCGGGGAATGTAGCTTGTTTCCTTCCTGGTCGGGCTAATGACTTATCAGCACCCCTGTATTAGGGGCGCTACGACCTTATACGACACTTAAACAATCCCCAATATGGTGCTGGTACAGTCAGGTTTTCCAAACGCTAAAGAAATTCTCCGAAAACTACCCCCAGTTTGGGCATGAGCCCTTACAAATATTCACTAGCCCTGTCCTAGGCCGAAAAAGTTTGAAGAATATCTGTTTAAAGGGTGCCAAATTACTAGTATGCCCAGGGCGCCCACATGTCTAAGGCCCGCCCTGGGAGGAATTTACATAAAAGTACTTTTGATAAAAAATCTGAAATACAACCAAGCTCTTCGTAGACCACAAACCGTGGAATCCCATTTTATTTAGTCTTTAGGACAACCTGGTCTGCACCAACCGGTCGCACTGCCCATGACCTCATGAACCCGTGACCAACACCAATTTTTCTATACCAACATTATCCGGAAATACTTCAGGAAAGTGGCGATAACCAACCAATGTGATCAGAACTGAACCTCTACCGAAGTGACAGCTGACGGTAATGACACGCCTCTCTGACGAAAGCAATACATGCGTTTTCTGTGAACGACAGAAACCAGAGAGTACTGTGTATATCGCCCGTGGAACAGCGCACACACTTAACATTTATCTACGTTAATAAGCTGAGTGCTGAAGGTCATGTGAGCACGCTGCTGTGACATCATCACACTCGGAAAACGGAACAAACCGATGCGAAGAGAATCCCCACGGAGTACGCTACGCTTAGACAGTGCCATTTCTGCAAGCCGGGTAGGACCAATAAGAGACAAAAATACATTTGCAGTACAGGCCGATGTTCAAATCAACCATAACGCCAACAAATTTTTGTCTCACAAACAAACCTCAAAACTCTGAACGTAATTTTTTCCAGAAAATATATGTTTTCCAAATTCTAGTGAATTCTCGAACTCCAAAACACAGCACTAGATGCAATCCAAAGTCAACTTGGATTATCTCATAAGGTGAAGTATAATACAGTAATATAGTAATAACAAAACATGAAACTGAATTACCAAGTACAAAAAACTGAAATCTCATGTCGTTAGGACATTATGACCAGCGAGGGGGAGACTGTATCGTAATTAAAGACAGACTTATTGTAATGTTGCCAACTAACGAACTAACGCCATGGACGAAAGACCTTCTTGAAAAAGATTACAATTTCTCAGCAGGTTCATTTTCGTACTTCAGACGGCCTGCCAACTGTCCCTATCCTAAGCCAGACAAATATAGCCCATTCCCTCTTTACCAGCCTTTCTAATATTATCCTCCCATCAATAGCTAGGCCTTCTATGTGGTCTCTTTCCTTCAGATTTTCTCACCAAAACCCTGTATTCATTCATATTCTCTACCATGCATGTCACACATTCCGCCTATCTCATTATCTTTGATTCGATTATAGTAACAATGGTTGGGAAGGAGTGCAAACTGCAGTTTCTCATTATGCGGTCTCCTCCAGCCTCCTGTTACTTCCCCTCCTAAATCCAAATGCTCTCCTCAGCACGCTGTTCTCGAACACCCTCAGTTTATGCTGTTCTCTCAATGTGAAAGGCAGTCTTTCATTGCCATACATTAATGTTCTTCTGTGGCAAACAGCTATGTACCTGCAGACTGTAACAGACCACACCATGAGAAAAAAACGAACAAACATACATTTTCCATACCTGCAGCTCCCCAAGAATTGCCAAGAGTTTGCATGGCTTAAAGCTTGTTTTGAAACAATAAAATGCCCTGTCCTGCTTCCTATTCGAACGCTCCTAGGTGCGAATCTCAGTTCTCAAATCTGCCATTGTGGCTGAGATTCAGTTTTCCTCAGTATCTCCCGGCAACTGCTGGGAAAATACCTTGCAATACACCGCGTCGTTTCCCGTTCGTAATGCACATGCATCCTGTCATACGACGCCACGTAACCCTTGCAGTTGAGAAAGCGTTGTTAAATAATAGACATCGCAGAATTAATAAATCAAATATTAACCGGTGCCGCATCTCACAACAGTAAGCAGCAGTTAAACAAGTCCGGCAGTTGTTCTGATACGTTACCATGCCAGCGCACCATAAGGGCCAACAAGTGTAGCATGGTCCACGAAAACAGAACGAATGAATCACAAACAAGAAATAACTCCAGGCACGGAAACCACGATTCTCCTGTTCTCCAGAGGGTACAGGTCGGCCCTGAGACCAAACCTGAATCAAATGGGTACATAGGGCCCTTTTCCCAGAAATGTAGCGGCCAGGGCGTGAGCTGACCACTCACTTCCATCTGGCGCAGTAGTTAAGATTACGTGGAGCTCTTCCTTCACGGCGCAGTGTTTAAGTAAACTGAAATTTATCTTTCAACAAAGAAGGAGTATGAAGTCAAACAATATAAGATAACTGAACAAGCTACTTTAGATAGCATGTCAGCGCCATGTCATTACTACTACTAGGCACTGCGCTACAAGCAGGAAGGTCGCGGGCTCCATTTCCGATGGGGTTACTTGAATTTTTCATTGGCTTAAGTCTTCCGTCCGCACTATGGCACTGGGGTCGACTCATACTCTAACAGAAACGAATACCAGGGATGTTTTCTGTGGGTAAGGGTGGCGGTGCGTACGACTGACAACCTTGCTTCCTTCATGTGCCGACTGTCTAGAAATTCTGGGAGCCTCAAACTCCTGGAACCCTCAGGGCTTGCCCAGGCCTGTACAGGGACTGCTTCACCTTCTACTAGACATTTGACCATCATTTCAGTTTCGCGTTCCTTATTCATTGTGAAAATGTGATCCGTCATGCTACCGTTACTTCCTTAATGTTATTCCATACGTAAGGGGTGCGGTTTCTTTGCCCTGTTCCATTGCATCACATCTGCTACTTCCTCTTTCTCCCCTATCCAGACCCGCCACACAATTTATTTACGTTTCGACTACATCCACAATACATGTCGGTCCGGCCTGAACTACTAATGTGCGGAATTTTAAAGATCTCACGCCTCTGCCTAGGAAGCAAGTTTGGTGATATTTAAAGCTGCACAGCCGAAATCCCGCGCGCTTATCATCTTCGTTTAATTCCTTAACTGCCCTTAAATTTCACATTCTTTCCCTTTTCCTAATGTTACAGGTACACTTAAAACTGTAACAGCCAGAAGTAGCTGCTCCAGAAATTCCTACAACTCTTCTTAGAATTCGGTTATTTCGGATTTCGTTTCGCTGTAGCGATATGACAGTAATGATTTAGTTCTTAATAAAGATACAAATCACCAGGTATTCATTAAATTCCAGCAGAACTTATTACAGCAGAAATACAGGTTTATTCGAAATGACTGTCGGGGTTTTAACAATACACTTGAGATGGGAGTATATGTATTTTTTTTAATTTAATGGAACAACATTCCAAGTTTTTGTTACATACCTTACAGGTGCTCTATAAGTGCACCCTTTGTAATTCTACAAACATCAAAACGATAATCGAGTTCTTTCCAAACTGTTTGTAGCATGTCAGCGATGATGGCTTCAACGGCGGTTCTGATTCTATCTTCAGTTCCGGGATACTTGCGGGAAGAGGAGCAACATAAACCTGATCCTTGACGTAACCCCATAGAAAGAAATCACATGGAGTTGCATCTGGAGAACGAGGTGGCAGTTGTTAAAACCATGACAATCATTTCGAATAACCCTGTACAGCTTATAAAGGCAAAATAATATTGCGAAAAACTTATGGCTTCTTTTTCTTTCAAAAGTATACATTCACATCGTATGCCATTACAATCTGAAACTTACAATTTCATAACCTAGCTGTCCACCTTAAATCACGTAAAATTTGCCGGTAAAATTCCAATGTTTAAGTTCCTTACGCAAGCGCAATACAAAAATTTCGCTGCATCACCATGTTCGTGACCGTGAATACACGAACAACCCAGACAAAATTGACATATAAGCTTGTCATCATCTGTGCCACAGGTATTTCGCGGTCGAGAGATTGCAGTCTGCGCTATATCAAAATGGCAAGAACAGACGCGCGCGTTTGTCAGAGATCTGTGCCAGTGCAACATTCCTAGACAGTACACAGCACCATGAAGGTGTACAAGAACACAACAAATAAAAATGTGCACTACACTATTTCGTAGCGCGGCAGTACTTACACTGGCCGGAGGGTAACGGTTTCTACATATTTTCATAAAACATACTTACTTACTTACTTACTCCATGGTGCAGGTACTTCTTGAGAAGATAACTGGTTTGCAGCTAGTCAAGAAATTCCCCCCATTTTATGGAACCCGAAGGTTCATTACTGCAATCACAAGCATCCGCCACCTGTCTCTATCCTGGGCCAGCCCAATCCAGTCCATATACCCACATCCCACCTCCTGGAAATCCATCCTAATATTACCCACCCATCTACGCATAGGCCTCCCCAGTGGTCTCTTTCCCTCCAGTTTCCCCATCTGCGAATAACGTGTTTATATTGCCGGTCCCCGTTTTCTTGCTCTGCGCCTGTAATTCATGTCATACCCCGAAGTACATCCCT
>Ga0136643_10009674_pt1 | contig 14193 bp, 14 predicted proteins | sample TergutLab28metaG_FD_96883 | JGI IMG/M metagenome (GOLD analysis project Ga0136643, IMG submission 96883) | Labiotermes labralis P1 segment gut microbial communities from Petit-Saut dam, French Guiana - Lab288 P1 (version 3) (version 3) | ecosystem: Host-associated > Arthropoda: Insects >... | reverse complement strand
TATATCGCAGCCTTCCGACTTCAGATTTTCTATAAATTCTTGGTTTAAATTCATCAAAATTCCCCCTTGCTAAATCTTAGTATAACACAAAAAACATGACGGCTGTATGTCATGTTTTAAAATAATTGTTTTGTGTTGTTTTTTACTCGCCTTGTTTCGCTATAATATTTCTTGTTTATGTAAATTTTCTAAGCACTTCGATTTTTCTTGAAGCTCGATTCTCTCCCAATTTTTCTATTCGTTTCGTTATATGGATAATGCGAGGCTAGTATCACTTATTTATAGTATCTTTTTTATTTTGATCAGTTTCTGAAACATCAATATTAAGGCTTCTAGCTTTAGCTTTATTAACGTGCTCAAAATTAGCATCTGTAATAATTGCTCCTCTAAAATTCGCCCCCTCTATCTTGCAATTTTTTAAATTAGCACCTGTTAAATCTGCATTTGTTAAGTCGCTACCTTTTAAATTAGCACCAGTAAGATTAACGTTCTTTAGATTGGCTCCAGATAAGTTGCAAAACTTAAATTTTGCTGCACGCATATCAAGGTTTTCAAATATTGAGTTGCTAAAATTGGTGCGATAGCAATCAGCTCTTTCAAAGTTTAGATATCTTAAATCTACATTGCTCTTTCCCATCGCATTGTCTAAGCGTAAAACACCTTTTTTCTTATTTCTTCCCATTAGGATACCCCCCTCTATTTATTGCTGTAAGGTTTTTGAGTTTCACATTATAATCATTATATCATATTACGATGTGTTCAAACAAGTTCAAATCCTTAAAAGATCAAAAAACAAAAAATGTGTACATAAGGTACACCATCGCCAACTATAAAAACACCCTACAATTGTTTTTCCACAATGCAGGGTGTTTATTTCTATTTACGGTCATAAAACCAAAACCTTAAAAGCATTGCAACTCCCGCTGCGGTAAGCCCAAACATCAGAATAAAGTCGAAAAACGTTACCCTATGTACAACAATGCGTATGCTAAGAATAACCGAAAGCAGTATAAACAACACGCCAAAGCCTGTTACAATTTTCCATGCTTTGCTTTTATGATTATAAAACAACATGCCAATACCGATTAAAAGCGGCAAAACCACAAGCCCTGATGGCACTGCAAAACCAAACATACGCCACGCCCCAAAAACATTTGTAACCGATATAGACTGGCCTATTAAAAATAGTCCTCCGCCAAGGCACAAAACCCCTAGCACAAAATTTAAACTTTTATTTTTAGGCATAAATTCATCTCCTTTCGTAAAGGTCTTTAATTTTTAATCCGTTCTCTTTTGCTGATTTTTTCCAATTTGCATGTCCTCCCAATTTGTATAAGAGTTTTGGAAAATTAGGCTGCGTAAATAAATTATCGCTTGAAATGCTTTCGTTTATATTAGCCGAAAACGTTTTTAAATCAGCACCAATACTCTTAAGCGGCCCAGCACCAATTGGTGCTACTGTAAGCATACCACCTGCACCAATGCCTAAGCCTTGCCCCCATTTTACGCCTGCCGCTTCACAAAAATGCTTTATCATATCTAAGGCTAAAGCATTTTGTTTGCCTTCAAAAAAACCATTGTTTGAAATTGCATAAATAACAACATCTGAATTTATGTTCTTTAATTCATCTTTAGATTCGTATAAGAGGCGTAATAAATTTGATGGTATCCCATCTACATACAGCGGAAAAACAACAACAGCTACATCTACGCCTTCAAATTTTTCAAGAAATTCTTGTTTAGTTACCCCCATTGTTTTTGTGGTTGTATACTCATTGTTGATGCCTAGCATTTTGCAGAGTTCGTTTATCAATAGTTCGCTTGAGCTGTTTTTACTTTTAGGACTTCCGTTTATACACAAAATTTTCATCATTGCTTTAAGTCCTCCAACAGTTCCGCCGTAGAATTGTAAAACTCGACAGAAAATTTATCTGCCCCAAGATTAGTTGCATTTGCCTTAATTAGTTTTTGTGCTGTTACTTTTTCTGCTTCTGGAATTTTTTCGCCATATAGCATATATTTTAAATTCGGACGCTTATCATATCTTTGTTTGTGGTGCATTTCGCCGTTAACTTTGCAAAAAAACGGCAAGATAAAGCCTATGCTACGATCAAGAACTGCCTTAACATTAGGAGATAGCCCGCCAAACACCAGCTCGCTTATAATAATAACTTCTTCTACATGTGGCATTTTTACGGCAAAATCGCTGTCGCTATCTTTTATCACACATTTTCCAGGTGTTTTAACCCAGCAACCAAAGCAGCCAACGCATGGCTTAACACTTTGGCTTTGTTTAAAAATTATGTATTTATCTTTGTCTAAATCAAGCCCGCTCAGGTTAATATCTTGCAAAACTAAGGTTTTAACCATTAAAATTCTCCTCTTTGTATAGCTTATAAAGCTCTTGGCTTGTGCCGATCTCTTTGATAAGTTTTTCTAAATCTGTACATAACTCGCCCGCAACCTTTACCTTCTTCGCCCTAATCATGAGGTTTTTAGGCGAATGCGAAAAATCTACAAACTCTAAAACATCAACATCATACCCTGCACATCTTAACACTTCGCATCGTATAGAATCGGTTAAAAGTGCCGAAAAGCGTTCTTTTATAAGCCCATGGTTTGTAAGTAGTTTATATTCCGAAAAAATGCTTATGTTCTCGTTAATTTCGTGCTGGCAACAAGGCACAGAAAACACATATTTTATATTATTTTTAATTGCCGAATGAAGTGCATAGTCGGTAGCAGTATCACAAGCGTGAAGCGTTATAAGCATATCCACATCGTCAACTTTGTCGATTTTAGAAACATCGCCCACAATAAATTTAATTCCGTTATAGCCATATTTTTCGGCAATATCATTACAATTTTTAACAACATCCTCTTTTAAATCATAGCCTATAATTTTGGCATTTACCTCCAAAATCTCGGTTAAATAATAATACAAAATAAATGTTAGGTAAGATTTGCCGCACCCAAAATCTAGTATTGTTATCTCTTTTTTGTCAAATGTTTTTAATTCGTCTTGAATAATTTCTACAAAGCGGTTTATTTGCCTGTACTTGTCGGATTTAGATTTAACAAGCTTATAATCCCTTGTAAAAACGCCCAAATCAACAAGCGGCTTAACTTCAAGCCCTTCTTTTAGTATATAATTTTTAGTGCGATTATGTGATGTTTTTTGCACCCCATCGAAAACGGTCGATTTTAGGCTCACCTTGCCCTTTTTCGATTCTTTAGAGAAAATATGCTTATCGGTATAAAAAACGTCTATATTCTTAAAATAAGCTGAAATAACAGCAATACTACCATCAAACCTCGCAACATCTAAGTTTTTATGATACACCTTGTCGCCTTTAAAGCATGAAAGCTGATAAAGCCTGTTATTCTTGGTGATAACAGGCTTGATTTCTATTTTATTATATTCGCTATTTGGCTTTGGTTTGCTTAAAACCATTTTAACAAATTTGTCAAAGTTAATGTTTAAAATATCCATATTAAAATTTCCTTAGTAATTTAAAATCCTTCTAGCAGAAACATAGTAGCGGTCATAATAAGGCTCTGATAAGTTAGAAATAACAACACCCCAAGTTCTTCTTGAAGAAGATGAGTGAACAAAATCGCCATTGCCCATATATATACCAACGTGAGAAACACGCCCTTGATTACCACCCGCAAAAGTATCAAAAAATACTAAATCGCCCGGCAATAAATCAGCTCTTGCAACCGCCGTGCCTTGTGTACTCATACCACGAGATGTACGGTTTAAAGTTATTCCAAAGTTTCTAAAAACAGAGAAAACAAAGCCCGAGCAGTCTACACCAGTTCTTAAATTAGTACCACCCCATAAGTAAGGCGTGCCTAAGAATTGCAAACCAAAATCAACAAGCTCACGTGCCAGAAAAGAACCTTCAGGAATGCCGCCCTCACGCACCGTAACAAATTCTGCCGAAACAAAACCTACACGGTTATTTATGTTTGCAAGTATCCAGTCGCCCTGAGTGTCTAAAATTTCAAAAGGCTGGCCACGGTGTAAAACCTGTATAACATCAGCGTTTGTAGATGGGCCAGTTCTAAGCCTTAGCCCAGCACCTGCATTTACAACGCCATGAAATTCGAGATGTGCAGTTACATTAGTTGTAGGAAACGAGTTGCTTTCTGCCGCAGTAACTTCTACAACATTTGCAAGGGCTGCCCCGCTTAAAAAATCTGACCTTATAAAGCCTTCTATCCCGTCAACCCTTACTTCATACCAACCATTGGTACGGCCAAGAACCGAAACCTCGGTGCCTTCTCTAAGTGTGCCAAGAACTAAAGAATCTGTATTAGGTTGAAGCCTGATGTTTACATTGTTTGTGTTTACTCTTGCATCGGCATTAGATACCTCTACAAATTGTTGCGATATGTACAATTCTTGGCCATCAACCGAGATTCTATAAAAATCGCCCGATTCGCCAATAATTTCTACAGCATGTCCGTTAGTAAATCTTGTTACAACGCTTGACGTGAGCGACGGGCCACTTCTAACGTTTACATTATCGCCCGAAACTGTTCCGTTTGTGCTTGCCAAAACCGTTGTTGTGAAAAATAATGACAAAAATGCCGAAATTACTAAACATTTTAGCAGTTTGTTTTTAAAATTCATGAGTTTCCTCCAAAAAAACTTATGGAATGTTGGCTAAGGTAAAAACCTTCGCTATGTTTTCTGCGAAAACATTTGGCTTTACGCCTAAAGGCTCCAAGCTTCGCTTCGGTTTTATTTAATTTTACAACAATTCCTATTTGTTAATTAAATGTTACAAAACTATTATAACATATTAAATCATTTTGTCAATACTTTTTTGAAAATGTTGATAATTGGCAGTTTTTATCTGCACGTTATTAGAGTTGTTTCGAGATTAGATTTTTCTGCCAGAATGTCATTAGACATGTAGCGAAACAAGAGTAAAAAGTCAATAGACTTGTAGCGAAAATCTCAATATCGCTACAAGTCTATTGCGGACTTGATCCGCAATCTCACATCTCTTGCAGTACGAATGGAATTACAGGTCAAGCCCACAATAGGCATGTTCTGAAATTTAAAAAAGGTACAACTATGTAGGGGCGAACTTCGTTCGCCAGCGGGCGTACACAGTACGCCCCTACACATCACGGCAGAAAAAGTTTCCATATACTATAATTTAATTAATTTCGCTACGAGTCTATTGCGAGAAGCGTAGCGACCCCGTGAACTCAAAAAAGCCTGCTTTTTTGAGTAGGGGCGAAGCAATCCATGCAAGCACCGAAATATGGGAAAAAGCATGGATTGCTTCAACCCTTACAGGGTTTCGCAATGACGTTCCTAGTTTATATTTTTTATTTTCGGTACAAGTCTAATGACGAACTCTAACCCTCCATAGAGTCCAAAGCTAGTAGGCCACTACATCTGCGGTGGAATTAGCAACTCCGCTTCTAATTCTCTATTAAACTCAAAGCTACTATACTCTATAACAATTCGCTCGGCTCCATCTTTGTCAAATAAAACAAGCCTTGTTGGCATAAAGGTTTCGTTATCAACAAAGAGCCTTTGGCTATGCAGATAAGGATGTTCGCCAGCAATTTGTGCCTCTAGTGTTGTTGTATTATTATCTGCTGTGTTAAATACCATAACTGTAACTTCTTCACTATTTGCAAAATTTCTTATAAAGCTTGTTAAAAAAATTTCACTACGCTCTGGGGTATCAGTCGTGCCAACAGCTATACGGTTTGGTATATTCTCGTTAAACTGATAGATTGTTGTGCCATCAAAAAACGTTATATTTCCGGCAACATCCGCAGGGCCAACAACTTCTACTCTATACTCGCCTGTAATTCTTGCATATTGGATTGTGTGATATGTGTTTTGTCCTTTGTTAGATATGTATGTGATGCTTGCTTCGCTTTTGTATGAGGTAAGTGCTTGAAGCATTTCTTGAATAGTTGCAAAGCCCGTTATTTCAGTATCTCCGCCACCTCTGCTATTACATGCCACCAACGTAACAACCGATAAAATTGCCACCGCAACAATACTTCTTATAAATTTTTTCATGTAAACCGTCTCCTAAATATAGTATGTTTAATTATATTTAGGAGGACAAACTCTTTATTACAATAGTTTAATGCAGTACTTAAGATTGTTATTAGAGTTGTAAATAAACAATTAATCTGCTGTATCGTCATTAAACTTGTTGCGAAATTAATTAAATTATAGTATATGGAAACTTTTTCTGCCGTGATGTGTAGGGGCGTACTGTGTACGCCCGCTGGCGAACGAAGTTCGCCCCTACATAGTTATACCTTTTTTAAATTTCAGAACAAGTCTATTGCGAGCCTCGAAAATTCTGAATTTCGGCACAAGTCTAATGACGATAGCAAGTGCATGTCATTTAAACACTTAACTCCGTTTCTTTTATATCTTCGCCATATTTAAGAATCTCTGGCAAAACTATGCCCTCTATATACTCAACAACCTGCGATTCGCTTCTGCCTGTATATTTCTTAGGGTCTAAAACCGCACTTAGCTCTTCTTCTGTAATTTTAAAAATAGGGTCTTTAATAATTCTTTCTAAAAGGTCGTTCGGCAAACCTTCTACTTTAACAACTCTAGAGGCTTCCATAGAATGAACTCTAATAGCCTCATGCAAATCTTGCCTATCGCCTCCAAGTTTCACGGCGTGCATTATGATGTTTTCTGTTGCCATAAACGGCAATTCTTCTAAAATATGCTTTTCTATAACTTTTGGATATACAACTAAACCATCAACCACATTCATAAAAATGTTTAAAATAGAATCGGTCGCTAAAAATCCTTCAGAAATTGCCAAACGCTTGTTAGAAGAATCGTCAAGAGTACGCTCGAACCACTGCTCGGCCGCAGTTAAAGCCCCATTTTGTGCATTTACTATAACAAAACGGCTTAAACCCGTTATGCGTTCTGTACGCATAGGGTTACGCTTATATGCCATCGCCGAAGAGCCGATTTGGCTTTTTTCAAACGGTTCTTCTATTTCTTTTTTATGCTGCAAGAGCCTAATATCGTTTGAAAACTTATGTGCCGACTGTGCAATACCCGACAACACATTTAAAATGAAGCAATCTAGCTTTCTAGGATATGTTTGGCCTGAAACTGGGAAAACTGCATCAAAATCAAGCTCTTTTGCAATTATTTCTTCTAATTTTTTAACTTTTTCTTCATCGTTATCAAAAAGCTCCATAAAGCTTGCTTGCGTGCCTGTTGTACCTTTAGAGCCAAGTAGTTTCATGTTTTTAAGGCAATGATTAATCTCTTCTAAATCCATCATAAGTTCTTGAATCCACAAAGTTGCACGCTTGCCAACCGTTACAAGCTGGGCAGATTGAAAATGCGTAAAACCAAGCTGCGGCATATCTTTATATTTAAGTGCAAAATCTGAAAGCTTTTTAATAACCGCAACAAGCTTAGACCTAACTAAAATTAAGGCTTCTCGCATGATGATAATATCGGTGTTATCGCCAACATAACAGCTTGTTGCACCAAGGTGGATAATAGGGCGGGCGAGTGGTGCCTGCTCGCCGTAAGCATATATATGTGCCATAACATCATGCCTTACTTCTTTTTCTTTTTGTTTAGCAACTTCTAGGTTTATGTTATCTTTATACGCTTCAAGCTCTTTTATCTGTTCGTCTGTAATATTAAGCCCAAGCTCTTTTTGAGCCTTTGCAAGGGCTACCCACAAAATCCTCCATGTAGAAAACTTCTTTAAATCAGAAAAAAGATAGCTCATTTCGGGGCTTGCATAGCGTGAATTAAATGGCGATTCGTATTTGTTCATGTGCTTTTCCTCCTAGGTTAAATTTTATATGTAGCTAATTCCACGTGTTTAAGTTCTTCTATTAATTCATTTGCTTTTAGCTTTAACTGAATATTATTACCGAGGTGTTGTGTGGTTTTTTTTGGAATATGCTTGCTAAGTGAGCCATTTCCACCTTTTCGCTGAAAGGATATATTTTGCATTTAAAACCCACCACGGATAAGCACAGAAGCAAAAAACAAAGCAGCAAAAATCAAAGCCGTAATTAAACGAACCTTTTTAATCCTTTGCTGAAATTCATGTGCAGTTAAAGGTGGTTTTCCTTTAAATTTTCGTTTTACGTTTTCTTTTTGCAGGTCTACTGGTACTGCCAGTGTAAGAACTATAAAAGCTACTATTAAAAATATAATTGAAAATAAATCCATAGTTTTTCTCCTTAACTATCGTATAATGGATAGAACCGTTTCCAGTGCGTCCATTCCATCATTATTAAAAATATGTGGCTGTGTAACATACTCATCAATTGCTCTGCCTAATGCATCGGTATTGTATGTTGTGTCGAACTGAAAAGAAATATTAGTGTTAGGCAAACGCGGGCTAAAGCCAGCTGGCCTAATAACAAATGTAGAATCTCCGTTTGTAGGCTCTCCTACCAAGGTTGCAAAATCCATCTCTCTTGCAATGCTTGAAAACATGTTAGCAGCAGAGCTAACCCTTCCGTCTATTAAGAGCCATATTTGCCCTTCAAACGGCGGAAAGTCTTGCACTATTGGAGTTAAGTTGCGGCTAAACGTAAACCCATATGTGAAATTGGCAGCATCTTCTTCATTAAGATATGGAAGCTCTGGCATTTCACTAAACTCAAGAACAGGCGAATCTGCAAAACGCATAAAATAGCCCATATTAGGGTCGCTCATTACAGAATGACCAACATTAAGAAACTCAATACTTAATTCACTGCTTGTTGAAAAAGCATGAAACGTTTGTGTAAAGCTTTCTGTAATATTAGGAGCTATAATAGCATCTTCAAAAAAATGTGGTTGTCCGCCTATATTACCCCTAATATCAATGATTATATGTTCAAACCCAACTGTTTCTTTAAAAAAATTAAATATGGTTTCTCTTCTTTCTGCACCCATAAAATCAAACTCATGAATTTTTATATACCCAATTCTGCCAGGCTCTATTATGCTTGTTTGAATATTATCTACAGAGTTGTCAAACTCTTCTGTGAAAGACATCAAGTTAAAATGTGCATGTGCAAAAGTGTGACCGTTAAGCCTTGGGTTCATAAAAAAATTATCAAGCATAATTTGTGTAAATATTTCTTCGTTAAGCTCAAAATTTTCATCTTCTAAAGTAGGCCTAAGTTCTTGTGCAATTTGCATAAAATCAACACCCAAGCGCCTATTAATAACACCTAAATGTGGGTGATGTTCTCTTAAAAACTCCACAAAAAAATCAAAATCTTCAAGGAATTGTTCACGAGTAAAGCGAGATGATACATTAGCAATTTCCGCAATTTCTTCGTCTTCACTTTGATAGCCTTCTGAATTTATGCCACATGCTGATAGTGGTACAATTGCAAGCACAAAAATCACTGAAAAAATTAGTTTTTTCATAGATATTCCTCCATTTTTTATAGGCTCTCACTAGTTCCTCTACGATAAACCCTGCCCGCTTCTATCTCACCGTAACTGTGATACAAAAGCTCGGACACAGTAACAAGTTGAAAACCTTGCGAAATAAGCTTAGGTATAACCCTTTGCATGGCTTCTGCGGTTGTTCCGTGAATGTCGTGCAAAAGTATAATCGCCCCGTCAAAAACTTCATTCATAACGGCATCATAAACCCAATCAGGGTCGCGATGTCTCCAATCCAATGTATCAACCGACCAGTTTATTATAGAAAACCCAAGCTCTTCAGCAACTTCTTTAACCGTATCGTTATAAGCACCATATGGCGGTCTAAATAATGGGCGAGATATCCCTGTTACATGTGTTATCATAGCGGCAGTGTCGAGTATTTCTGCACGAATTTCATCTTCTGTCAGCTTAGTTAGGTCATTGTGATTCCAAGTGTGCCCTATAATTTCATTGCCTAAAGAGGAAGCACGCAAAACCGTTTCACTACGTGATTCTATCAAGTTACCAAGAACCACAAAGGTTGCTCTGGCGTTATGTTGCTCGAGTAAATCTAAAATGCTATCGGTGTAGCGTGAAGGGCCATCGTCAAAAGTAATAGCAATTACAGGGCGACTTGGATCTATATCCGCTAACTGAATTGGGGTTGGCGTAAAATCTACAATCGGGCCTTCAATTATTTCAAGTTCTTCATCTGGCGTATCTTCTTGCTTCTCTAGTTCCACTTCCCACAGTAAGAAAAAATCTCCAAGTTCCGAATACGGAAGCAAGATTTCTAGCGTTCCCATATAGCTAGGTAAGAACTCTGTTCTTGGCAGAATAACAAGTAGCCCGTCATGAACGATTGCCAAGTAATTTAACCACGAAGAATCTATATTTATCAAAAATGCTTCTGCACTTGGCATTTCCTCAATAATTCTACTTTTTAAAATTTCAAGTATAAAATCTATTTGCTCAAAATCGAGTATTTCGTCAGTTGTAAGCAGTTTATCAAGCTCCGTATCAAAGTTAAATATTTCTATTATATCGTATGGGTGAGCAAGATGGTTATGGGCAAAAAAACCTCTACCAATTACACTTGCAAAGTGCTCATGAATTATAAAGGAATCGAATTGAATGTTAAACTCACCCCTTGCATCCTCATCATCAATCAAAATGGCTTCAAAAATTTCAATAGCATCATCATAAGCGGCACTTGCCCAGCTTGCAATTATTCTATCAACTTCCGTGTTATTATCACTTTGAGGATAGCGGATATAAACACCAAAAGGGCCTTCGTTTACAAGTATAGTGTGCATTTCGCCAAATTCTGTTGTGGTAAACTGGTCTTGCCTATTACCGAGAAACACAGGAGTAGGATTTGATGTTTGAATACCTAAATTTGGTGTTTTACCTTCGTTTGTTTCAATTACCGTTCTTTCGCCCGTATCCATTATCTCTATACTACTGCAAGCTGATAAAAGAGCTAAAGATAATATCACAAACAATAAGCCAAATCGTCGTAAAATAGTTTTCATAATAGTCCTCCTATGTGGGTGTGTGTTTAATTTTCTGCTTTACATATGGAATTGCGGGGCGAGCCAGCAATATACTGTGTCGAAATTAGACTTTTTTGTCGATACGTTATGCCGTGCTTGACACAAGATCTTAGATTGCGGATCAAGTCCGCAATGACGATTAGCTAGAGGGCTTAATTTCGATACAACTCTAATGACGATCGTCAAAACATGACTTTTTACACATTCTAGCGAGCTTTAGCTCGCCAAGCTCGTTGAAATCCTGATTTCAACGAAGATGCAGTAGCCAAATTCAAGAGGGATTTAGTCCCTCGCTGAATGAGGCACTGCATCCGTTAGTTGCCAAAGGTGCATAGCCCAAGCCGAAACTTCTTGCCTGCCATCACGCCTAATAAGGCTATAATTTTTAACCCTGTTATTAACAGCCATCATGGTTATACGCCACATTGTTGGAATTGCCGGCACTTCTTCAAAAAACGCATCTTGCCAGTCGTTAAAGAGTTCTGCTAGTAATGCTCTATCCCAAGCAGCTTCCGAGCCAATTTGTGCTAAAATTTCTTCAAACCTGTCGCTTGTATATCTTGTATAATTTAAAACCGCACCATTGCCCCAATGACCCGCAGGATTTGGGTTGTTCCCTAAGTTCCAATTTGCAGAAAACATATCTATTTCAAAGTCGTCGGTATCGTTTGCAATCATATCAACTAAAGCCGTTGAATCATGAAACCTGCCGTGTAACAGCTCAACTCTTAGCCCAACTTCACGCCATTTCTGAATTTTATACATAGAAAGAACCTCGGCATTATCGCCATTCATAACGCCCCATGTTATTGTGAGCGGTTCGCCATTTGGCTTCATGCGGTAGCCCTCTGCATCCCTCTCTGTATAGCCAGCTTCATCTAAAATTTGATTAGCAAGCTCTGGGTTATAATAAAAACCTTGCAAATCTTCGTTTAAAAAGCTTCTATGAAAAGGCGTTACAATAGATGTTGCAGGAATTCTAAGTCCGTTGTAAATAGTGTCGGCTATAGCTTGATTATCTATAGCATACCCTATTGCACGCCTTAAATTAGCATCGTTCATTGTAGCGTTTTCATTCGGAATCATTTGGCGGTTTTCACGGTCTAACGTGCCAAATCTAAACCCTATATAGCTGTACGAATTTTCTAAATCGGCAACAAATGTAAAATTTGTTGGATTAGGATTATGCTCAAAAGCAGAAACTGGGAAAAACACAATATCCAAAAGCCCTTCTTCCATAACAAGCGGAACAAGCTCGCTACTAACAATTTCTAAAATAACACCATCAAGCTTTGGTGCCCCTTTCCAATAATCTTCAAATCTAACCAACTCAACCGATTCTCCAGGCACAATATTTGAAACTTTAAATGGCCCAAACCCAATAGGATTTTGTCTAATTTGTGGGCTTGAAGGCATATCTATAACAGCAATTTCGCCTAAATAATGCCTTGGAAGCGGATGTGCCCAAATGCCGTTGTATAGCATAGATGGCGATATTTGATTGTAATGAATTGTTAACGTCATCCTATCATCTGAAAGCACAAGCCCAGAAATATAATCGGCTGTGCCATTTCTAAACTCTTCAACACCTACAACATTCGGTATGCCTGTAGCGTTTGAAAAACGCGTGCCAACATAATCTGGGTGAGCAATAACTTCATAGGCGAAAACTAAATCGTCTAGGGTTACTGGATTTCCGTCATGCCAAGTAGCCTCATGTTGCTGCCTAAGCGTAAAAGTGTTTGCTTCTATATCAAACTCAAACGTTGCAAGCCCGTTTTGGCTAAAAATTAAATCTTCGTTTAGTGACAAAAACCCATCTATGCCATTAATAAAATTTGCAACGGTTATATCCACAATTGCCGCAGCAAAGCCATGTGTAAATAACCCTCTAAACCCGCTATCAGAAACAACTCCGTAGCGTAAAACTCCGCCTTCTATAGCCTCTTGATCGTTTACAAACTCTCGCGGAAATCTTGTAAAAATATCGTCAAGAGCAGCAAGACCCCTTCTAACCTCTTCAGACTCTGTTTCTGATTCAGTGCTTTCATGCTCTTCATCGCTTTCGGCTTCTTCGTCTTGAACCTCTACCTGTATAACCTCGCCACTACTGCCTGCTTCTTCTGGGGATTGGCTACATGCCCCAAGTAAAAATATCCCCGCTAGTAAAGTTATTGCTATATTCTTTTTCATTTGATTGTTTTCCTCCGTAAATGTAATAAAATTATCCCATCTTAGTATATTACATTCTCGAAGCTTCGTCAACAAAAATAACCGCCAAGGCGGTTTGAATGTTTGTTGCAAAAGTTGTACAAATGTGCTATACTAATTTTGTTTCACCATTTTCTTAAAGAATGGAGGTGAAAGGATGAGCATTATAGCTAAAATCATCGAATTTATTAACGAGTATAACGTGCTTGCTAATGCAACATACATAATAAGCATTTTTGTATTCGTTAAGACTTTAGTTGATAAATTTCGCAAAAGAAATGACTAATTAAAGTCAAATCCACTTTTGAGTTGCACCTCAAAAGTGGATTTTTTGTTTCACCTTGGTGGTGAATATGAACATTGTAGCTTTGCAAGAATCATCGAAAAACTTGCTTCTAATTTATTATACTACAACTCTTTGCATTTGTCAACTTTCTTTAATCTAAAGACTACATTTCATCGCCATTATTGTTTACTTCTTCGGGGGGTTGGCTACATGCCTCAAGTAAAAATACCCCCGCTTAGTATATTACATTCTAGAAGCTTCGTCAACAAAAATAACCGCCAAAGCGGTTTGAATGTTTGTTGCAAAAGTTGTACAAATGTGCTATACTAATTTTGTTTCACCATTTTCTTAAAGAATGGAGGTGAAATCATGGAAGCCTTAACAAAGGTTATCGAACTTATTAACGAGTATAACATACTTGCTAATGTAACATACATAATAAGCATTTTCGTATTCGTTAAGACTTTAGTTAGTAAATTTCGTAAAAAAAATGACTAATTAAAGTCAAATCCACTCTTGAGCTCGGAACTCAAGAGTGGATTTTTTTGTTCCACCTTGGTGGTGAATAATGAATACCTTAACTTGCGAGAGTTATCGAGAAACTCGCTGTTAAACTTATTATACTACAACTCTTTACATTTGTCAACTTTCTTTATCTAAAGACTACATTTCATCGCCATTATTGTTTACTTCTTCGGGGGTTTGGCTAC
>Ga0136643_10009673_pt1 | contig 14194 bp, 6 predicted proteins | sample TergutLab28metaG_FD_96883 | JGI IMG/M metagenome (GOLD analysis project Ga0136643, IMG submission 96883) | Labiotermes labralis P1 segment gut microbial communities from Petit-Saut dam, French Guiana - Lab288 P1 (version 3) (version 3) | ecosystem: Host-associated > Arthropoda: Insects >... | reverse complement strand
GCCGGGGGCATGGATGTCTGTTGTGAGTGTTGTGTTTTGTCAGGTAGAGGTCTCTGCGACGAGCTGCTCACTCGTCCAGAGGAGTCCTACCGACTGTGATGCGTCGTTGTGTGTGATCTAGAAACCTCGTGAATGAAGAGGCCTTGGCCCATCGGGGGCTGTCACGCCACAAACAAACAAAAAGACGAAATTAATACGTCGCAGATTCCGCTTAATTTTCCTTGACCAATTGGAAGTAACAGATCAGACACTACCTGCAGTGTTTTAGCGGTATATTTGGTTTATGAGATCGAACTAAGGACAGGAGGAATGAAGGAGTTGCGGGAGGGGGGACTATGAATTCTTTGTCTCCCGCAAAAGAGCAATGAGCAAATGTATAACCGTCTCTATATAATAATGAAGGAAAGCTGGATACAATTATCTAGCCTTTTTCTCTCTACCTTGTCCTACCTCACACCCTTTTTGCTTTCTGCCTTTATATGTCAATGGACAAGCTTAATGCTCGCCCAATACGACCAATTTGCTCCAAAGTGTTGTCAATATATAGTGCATATAGAGGGACACTTTTTGGATCTGGCAAATTGTTCGGAACGGAGGCAGGCGTGCTGCCGGAAGGAGTAGGGAAAATGGGGTCTTTGGAGCCTTTGCCACGCTCTTGATGGGGAACAATTACAGGCTTTGTGCAATAAAAGACTTCGTCCCGAGAATCAGTACTCGCATCTTGAATGGCTTCATTTCCTGTAACATTATGCGTAGTTGCTATGCATCGATTCATGTCATCAAAGCGAAATCTTTCCTTTTTTATCGTTGTTGTGGCTTTTGTTTGACGAACAAGGACATCAAGAGAGCACGGATCTTTCTGCAACACTGAGGATGCAATTTCCTTAACCTGAGTCACGTACTGCGACCTGGTCCGCGGAACAACAAATGTCTGCTGCTACCAAATCTTTATCATGCACTGAGGGAGAAAAGTACATAATAAGGAGCTCTATAATTTGTACTCTACACCAGATATTGGGCCCATTAGTTGGCTCAAATAAAGTAGGTTGTGAACAGGGTATGCAGCACTCATGAAATGTGAAAACCACTTACAAAATTGTCGTAGGAATATCTCAAGAGAAGATATGTCTTGGAAGAACTGGGAAGATATTGATAATATGATCTCAAAGGTGTAGGATTTGAGAGTGTGGATTGGATCCAGCTGGATGAAAGTAGGGTAAATGGCGTGCTTTTGTGAACACGGTCATGAACTTTCTGGTGACACAAAAGGCGGGGGATTCCTTGACAGGCTGAGTAATGTTAGGCTGTCTAACAAGGAAGGACAATGCTCTACGTATTTACTTAATTAGCTGTAAGGTTATCGAACATGTTGCTGTGCTGTCCTACCAGCATTAAGAAAAATGCTGGGCTGCGCCAGGGTTTGGGCGGTTAGTTGCCGACCCTTCACCACGGAGGTGCGAGTTCGCTTCCAGGCTAGTCGGTTTTCGGTTTGTGGTGAACAAAGTGGCCCTGGGAGAGGTTTCACATGTTCACGTATCGCCGACGCTGTATAATCTTTGCAATTCATACAGCCGTTAAACAGCACAGAACACAGGTACAGTACATCTGCAATACAGTTTAGAACTTTATTCTGATTTTATTTCCTCTCAGCAGAACAATCATTAACAGACCAAAGGAAGAGTTTGATAAACCTCAGTAATTGGTGCAGTGTCTGCAGACAACCGTACTACTACTACTACTACTACTACTACTACTACTACTACTACTGCCACTTCTACTACTATTACTACTATACAGCTACTACTACTTACTGCTGCCACTGCTACTACTACTACTACTACTGTAGTAGTAGTAGTAGTAATACTATACTCCTGCAGGGGTGCACGGTGGCACGGTTGAGGGTACAAGGCGGAAAGTTGCGGGTGCGAATCCCGAATGCGTCACTGGAATTTTTCATCGACTTAATTCTCCTGACGCCCTCTGGCATTGGGTCGAATCAGCCTCTAACATAAATGAGTACCAGGGATATCTGTTGGAGGTAAATACGGCCGGTGCGTAGGGCTGACGACCTTACCACATTCATGTGCCGTTTGTAAAGAAGTTCGATGAACCTCAACCTCCATGAGCCCTAAGGGCCCGTCCAGGCCTGTAATTCGATAGTTTACCTTAACCTTTTATTACTGCGGCTACTACTACTACTACTACTACTAGGCCTAATAATAAAAAAAATAGTGCAGATGCACTGTGTTGTTCTGTTCGTTATTTGCCTTGTGTGCGTTGTTAGTTTGTCGTCTGAATGTTTATAACTCTGAAAAATATCCTTAAATAGTGTAGCGGCGGCTTGGTCTAATAAGCGGTGTTAAAAAGTGATCGGGAGGTCAATGTTTCGGGGCTTGTTGACACTATACCAACTGAAACATGTATTGCAGACCGGCTGTTTTGACGTCTGTAGATGCTGTCTTCAGTAACTGAGAGTTTCGTTTGGATTTTCGCTGAAACTGAAGACATACTGATAAACTTCTTGATGAACAAAGGACGCCCTTCTTGGATTAGTCACGCAATTATATGCACTGCCTTATTTCTTAAGCTCAAAAACTTTCTCAGCATGGCTGCCGACAACACAAGTTTTTATTACCATCTCGTTTTATGGGGCATGCTTGCCTTAATATCTTGCGTGAAGAACCGACTCTGCTAATTTAAGCGATTTTTGACATAACTGTCCAAAACTTAATTCTTCGTAATGCAGGGGTGCACAAAACCCAGTCGGCTAAATTTTTGGCCATGCCTCCTGATGATTGTGGGCCATCGGTGTGGCACTTGCTCTCAGTCCCCCTAATGGCGCTTACAATTTTGAGCTTCCGCCAAAATTTTGGGAAATTTGTGTACTACTTTCGTAGGGGCCATAATTTTCTACTTCGTTTAGGTATTTCTTTTGGTTCTAAAGTTATTTCGGGGCACGCGGTGGCGTAGTTGGTTGAGGCACTGCGCCGAAAGGTTGCGGCTTCGATTCCCGATGGTTTCATTGGAATTCCTCATTGACGTAATCCTTCCGGTCGCACTATGGCCCTGCAGTCGATTCAGCCGCCATCAGAAATGAGTACCAGCAATATTTCCTGGGGTTAAAGGCGGCCGGCGCGTAGGGCTGTCTACCTAACCATCTTCAAGTGCCGACTGTCTTGAAATCTGGGAACCTCAACCTCTGGAACACTCAGGACCTGTTCAGGTCTACAAGGATTGCTTTATTCAGTCTTCTGTCCATTTTTATAATTTTTCAGCCTGTCGTCGTAAAAAAAATGTTTTCATCATATTTCGATAATCCTTACTACAAGGTAATTGTGCGGAGGAGCGTACGATTTGTTCACAAACGCTTACCGTCAAATCGTCCGCCCTAAAATTAAGTGACGGAAAATTTTGCTATGTAATCATTTTTACCTGCTGCGGTGGGAAATACCGTTAACAGCGTGGTCCTTGCGGCCTTGGCTGACACGGTCGCGGTTTCGAATCCCGCCTATGGATGGATGTTTGTGTGCGTTTTTCATCACCGCCAATCAAAGTGATTATCGCTGCTGCTGGCCTCAGTGTATTTGATCTGAAAAAGGGTGGTTATTCGTGCAGATGAGGTACTTTTGATAAACGAACCCAGAGAAAAAGTTGGCTGTATTGAGGAAAATGTAGATTTTCTGGACAGACGTAAAACGTTGTGACGAAAAAGAAATTTTGTTGGGTTTCATTCTTCGTAAATTTGTAAAAGCGTCGGTACTTGTTAGTTTGGTTATGTACACATATTTTTACTTGGCGTTGTGTTTTAATTCGTACTCTTTACAAATATTTTATTATGTAGTTACGTGTTGATTAGATTGTGCCTGTCGCAGTTACTTTAATTTATTGTTGTCTGAATCCACAGGTACTTGAAATTGTGGATGTATGTTTGTTAGTTTGAGCCCTTTTCAGATGTTATAGCTTGCCAATGCCTGCTGGTTGGACTGGAGTCCTTACAGTAATAAGAAATTTTTGTGTCTGCTGAACTGGATTATTCATAGATATTTTAATCTGTGGTTATGTTGGTTGTTATTTTGGATAATTCAAGAACATTCATCTATAAATGTCTTTTAGATTCGATCTTTCTCAACTATTTTATTCTTTCGACACATATATACATATTTTCAGTGTACCCGTCACAGATATCTTAATTTTTCGATGTTGTTTTGTTACATCGGATCCTTCAGATATTTTAATTTATCGATGTATCTTTATTACATTTGGCGCTCTGCAAACATTTTAACTTTCATGTGTCCACAGATATTTTAATTCGTCGATGCCTGTCATTGTCGATTTGTTAGACAGGACCCTTCCTAGATATTGTGACCTAACGATGTTTCTATAGCCTGTTTCCGATACATTTTATTCCACCAGATATAATTTACATTCAATGTTGTACATGTTCCTTGCAATATATTAATAATATATTATATTTTTTCCAAGTAATTGCAAATATATGTAGTAATAACTGTTTGTTTGTTCTCAAAAATTTCTTCTGCCTTCGGCCTCGAGAGAAGATGGCCGTTTTATGCCGAAACATGTAGAAGAAATTACTACGACAAATTATTGTTAATGAATAATATAATAATAATAATAATATATATTAACTGCAGTTGGGTTGTCACCCGGTGGCAGTGGTTATTTTGCATGTATACAAAATATGAAATTGGTTACAACTAAATATAAGTCGGGAGGGCTACATGAGAAGCACGTAGTGGCGACTTGGAATTTTGGGAACCATCTCAGCATTTACTTTTAGGCACAGGGAAACCAATAAAAATCCTGTGTCGAGATGGCCGGTCGCAGGACCTTCCGAATACTGACTTCTAGCCAGCAGCCCGGCATCTAGGGTAAAAACAGCAATACACACATATACACGTGCAATTAGTTTGAATAAATATAACTGTATTATAATTTAAAATTTCTGAATATCACGTGTGGTCTGTTCTGCTCGATATTTTGCTGCGTCTTGCTGTTACAAAATTTGAGGAAACCCGCCCTGAAATCTGCTGGATACATTAGATTTATCCAACCTCTATCCATCTTAAAAACATGCAGTAACCGTATTGTGTCGAGTCCATTAGGTTGAGATAATCTTTGTTTCGGCTCGATCCGGAGATATTGAGTAGCTGAACGCAATGGACCGAACACAATATGTTTCACGTGTAGACTTATGTATTTTTTTACCCGATGACAAATACGGAGCATTTTTCCAAATATTTGGTCCCATAACTAACGTCATATAGTTGGACGGGCTCAGTAGACATTCATTTATTTTTTGTTATGTCGCATATTTTTTTGTTATGTCGCATATTTTTTGTTATGTCGCATATTTTTTTGTTATGTCGCATATTTTTTGTTATGTTGCATATTTTTTTGTTATGTCGCATTTTTTTGTTATGTCGCATATTTTTTTGTTATGTCGCATATTTTTTGTTATGTCGCATATTGTTTGTTATGTCGCATTTTTTTGTTATGTCGCATATTTTTTTGTTATGTCGCATATTTTTTTTGTTATGTCGCATTTTTTGTTATGTCGCATATTTTTTTGTTATGTCGCATATTTTTTGTATGTCGCATTTTTTTTGTTATGTCGCATATTTTTCTCAGGCTGTAAAATAACCCGGCTGTAGGACGAAATTTTTATTTGTGCGCTATATCCATCACGATTCTCAAGTTTTTGCTCCATACGGAAGGACGGACGGCGACTTGAGTAGACTATCTACAGGGACGAAAAAACATTGGTTCTTATAAAATTATCAATAGACTCTGTGCCAGTAGAATTCTACCAACCTTTATACGTTTCAGTTTCTTACACTAATTCGTACCGACAAGCTGCGAACATCTGAGGTGGTATTGATGGAACCGCTATTTAATTTTGGATGCTGAGATATTGTGTTGAATGCTAATAGGCTATGTTTTGAATAATGTGACACTTTTGGGGGGCCATATCTTTATACGAGAAGGTTATATCCTGACGGAAGTCCTTCGTGGTTTTCTGTAGTCCCAGCAGACAAATAACAGGATAAAATCTGAAATTCTACCAATTCTGTTTCATTCCACACACTTTGAAATTCATTATCCCTTAATATTAATTGACTCTATATGAATATGGAATGCTGACACAGTAAGGGTGCTCTTACACTTTAGAAAGTTCATGCTAACCAGGAGTCTCTTCGCTTCACACAATTTGGCTCCATGTTTTACGTGATTGTGAAAAAGTTACAAAATTTGTGATAGCTGTGTATTTCACACAAGACTAGCATGAAACGATTTAATATCGAATTCACTTATATAAACAATGCAAAACTTTGTAAATTACAATGAGACCCAATAACGTGCATTGTAATTTATTCGTACGTATTTATGACAGTTTATTTTGAAAACAAATCGCAGCACATACTGTTTTAACTTTTTAAAGCCTACTGGTTACGTGATGCACCAACAGATTTAACATTCAACAATCTTTAGTTCTGCCCACACTGTATTTATTTGCTTTGTGTTTATCTGAGAGCAAACAGCGACTTGTGCCACTTACAGCATAAACTGATTGGTTTTTATAACCTAGTTGAAGCGTGTTTACTGCGCGGTAGGAACTGGGTCTTTATATAAAGCGGTCTGCGCTTCGTCATTGAAGGGTTAAGAGTGAATATAGTTGTGTACGCGGCAGTTTGAAAGGTAGGTAGGTTTCACCCTTTTATTGGCCACGAAGGCCCTTAGGGTGAGTAGAGGTATAGCTCTACTCTTTCTAGGACCTCGACATTAGATGGGAGTGGGGAGGTCAGCCCCACACCCCGGACGCCTCTACCCGCGAGAAAGACTCGGTACCCATTGTACAGGAGGCTGGGTGGACCCCATATAAATAAGAATATAAAGTAACATAAATAAACAAAAACTTAGGACCGGTCTTGAGAAGTGCGAAAAATCTCGCCCCCACCGGGATTCGATCCCCGGACCGTACATTCCGTAGCCAGTCGAGTTTGAAAGGAAAAGTCTAAAATGATTCAATGTCAACACAACATTTCGTGTCCTTAGATATTCGTAGAATTAATAGGCCGACTAGGTTTGAAATAACATATTTATATCTGCGATAATGTATTCAGTTAGGCGTACGTGAATTGTGTAAAAATCGTAGACAACTAAGCATGAAAAACTGCGAAGAGTTTATTAGCACACCGTGTCTATTATGCATCAATGGAGTACTTCTGTGTCGGTACAGCCCATTCGGTATAGCAACTCGCTACGGGCTGGACAGTCCGGGGATCGAATCCTGGTGTGGGGGACGAGACGTTGTGCACCCGTCCAGACCAGCCGTGGGGCCCACACAGCCTCCTGTACAATGGGTACCGGTTCTTTTTCCCGGGTGTTAAGCGGCCGGGGCGTGGCTTTAACTACTCACCCCAATCTATCCCGGAGGTTCAAGAAAGAGTAGAGCTTTACCTCTACTCCCCCTGTAGGCCTTCGTGGATTGTTACCGGGCGAGCATTACCTTGTTACTTTTCTTTTTGGAGTACTTCTTTCGATTCATTTTAACTAAGGAAACCCAATAAAAACAAAGGCCCTATTCGCTGCCCATTTGTATTAGGTTACTTTAAATCTTTGCCCACCTGTGTCTTTTGCGACTAGATACAAAAGAACAATACATTATTAATCGAAAGGAAAAATCTTACGCCAACTAAATGGGCGTCTGCATTTAATTTCAGGCCAATACGTCTACAAAAAACAAATTTGGCTGCTAAGCGGATAATGCGCTCCGCATTTCAACTGTTATCGACTTCTTGTTGTATTTACTTTCTCCTTGGCTGAGTCCAATTTTCTACCGAATAAAAGATGAAGAAGTTAATAAACGTGGTAGATGAAAAATACACGCTACTGGAGTTGAGCTTTGATTAAAGTAGTTACAAACAGTGGAGACTGTACGGTAAACACAGGAGAGAATTCAATAAGTGAACCAGCTACTGTGAGGAGGGGAGGCGTGCGCTGACAGCAGACGGCGCGGCAGAGAGCAGAGCGCTGCGCACCCACAGGCGAAGCTCTGTCCTCGTTGCTCTTTTTCGTACCCCATTGGTCTTATTGTTCATCTACAACGGGTACAAGTCTACTGGTGTAGGATAAACTTGCCAGGTTTCGTGACAGTCTAAATTTGTCGGTGATGAGGTGCTTATTTTGCTCTTCGGTTTAACCTTTCGCCTTATTTGACTAAAAGCCACAACCCGCCACGGGCCACGATCCTGAGCCCATTGTGTCCATCTTTTGAGGTCTGAGATCCACTTAGATTGTATACAGCCATATCCTTGATCTTCCAGGTGATTGTTTTCTAAGGTATTTCTCCACCAAAACGTTGTGTGCAATTCTTGTCTCCGAGTCCAGCCACACTCCCAATCCATCGCAGGCTCACCACCTTGTGACATGTAACCTACGCCACAAAAAGGGCATCTTTATATGATATCCCAAATCACCAACTTGCTTTACCACAGGTGCGAATGTTTTCGTTAGAAATCTGTCCTAAAGTACCTTTGTTGAAATTAAACATCTCTTTAATTACACCATCCAAAAGCACAGTAATTGTTAATTACATACATTTACTGTGTTTCTGCTGCATGTTTCGGTGATACATACACAATTATCAGGGAGTACTTATGTGGCCTTTACTGAAAACCCCATGATATTACTCAGCTGTTATCTATGGTTACTGCATTAATTAATACGTAAATATAAAAGGCACAGCTTTGCAAATTTGTTTCACCGAAGCATACATGAGAATCACGGTAAATGTGTGTGTGTGTGTGTGTGTGTATATATGTATGTATATTTCCAGTGGGGACGAGATTTTCCGCCCGTCCAGGCCGGCCCTGGGGCCTACCCAGCCTCCTGTAAAATGGGTACCGGCTCTTTCCCTGGGGTAAAGTGCGGCCGGGGCGTGCTGCTGACCACTCACCCCCTTCTAGTGCCGCGGTCATGAAAGAGTAGAGCTATACCTCTACCCGCCCTCTGGGCCACACTGGGCCTGTAGCGGGATCAATTTACCTTGTATATATATACAAGGTAAATGTCGTTTATATATATATATAAACGACAGTATCGCACCGATGAGATATTTTCAAATTAATTTTGCATATATTTTTAACCTTTGTTCTTTATGGTTCATCATCGTTCCTTTCATCTATTTGAGGAAAGTTTCTTTTTTAGTCTGTAAAGCAGTGTTCGGTCTTGTTGTTTTTATATTCCTACATGTATTGTTGTCACTGGAACAAACAAGCAGGCCCTACATGATCTTGATAAATGATTCGGTATTTTTATATCGGCCCAAATAAATTTTGAATCTTTTTTTCCAAAACGAGTTTCTCCCCCTTTTTTGCTCTCATATACCTATTTGACGTGCTGGAATAACACATGCAGTCAACATCGTCGATGTCCGTCCGACAGTTTCTGATCTGTCCGTCATCTGCTGTAACTAAGCACAGTGACAGCTGTAAATTTAATTTTCAGTGAATCCGCTCGATAGGGACTACTTATATTACGCGTTTAAGAGCCCATTCTTTTTCCCTTCGCTTGAACCCGAAGATTCATTACAAATTAGAAGCCCTCATTAATGCTTAGTCAAATTCTGATTTTATTTAATGTAAGATACTGTTAACTGCACTCGCTAAACCCACAGCTCGATGACCTCTCATCGCTAACTGTCCCCGACTACTTTTTTCCGTATATTCACATCTTCAGTCCATATGTGAAGGCTGTGTTATCCACCGACCATACCGCGATTGCAAGAGACCCCCTGACCTTACGATGGTCGTTAAAACCGTTAAGTAGGGTCAGATCTGATTCGTTACTTTCAAAACGCATGACATTCGGACAGAATATAGTTTTTATCTTGCACATCCGCTTTTGTTGGATAAATTACAAAATATTTAGCAGTTACCTTCGACACAACTTATTTTATTATACAAATATGCAGCTATTTGTTGCAACCACTACATGATTATCCTCAGGCCTTTGAATACATATAAACCAAAATTACAATTGCAAACTTCTGTTACTTGGCCATACTGAGATCTCATTGTTTGGTGTTATACAAAGCATGTCAATAACTTTTCCAAAAACTATATATGTATCTTTATATGTTTATTTGAGTATAGAATTGTTGGTGTTGCTGCTTGTTTTGTTGATAAAAATCTGCCTTTTTAAAGCTGTATTTGGCGTGTTTTTAAATATTTTTGACATGCGTTGTGTACCTCCAAAGAGTGAGATCTCCGTCTGACACCATGACTGATTTTTGCAAATGTAATTTTGGTTTTTATGTATTTAAACGGCCTCAGGATGACTACGAAGCTGCTTGATACATTAGCTGAGTATATATATATATATATATATATATATATATATATACATATCCTTATATTATATATATATGTAATATAAGAAAATTAGTTGTGTTGGTGGTAATTAATAAATATTGTTGGCCAGAATACGCAGGCGAACTCAGCTATGACGTCATCGAAGGGACCGGATAAAGTGTGTCGTTATAAACGAATGTCACTGTAAGCGAGGTATTTGGTAGTAGTGAAGGAAAAATATTTCAAGACCAAATATTGGCCTGCAGGCATATTATTTAATGTTACGATATATTGCAAATTTAAATAACGATTAAAATTACGGATTACGGCAGTTACTCGTCTATTGTAAATTTACATACAGGTTTATGCTAAAACTATATTAACTTAAAATTAGAATTTAAGAAAAACTCTGTTATCAGAGAAGAGGACGGCTGATTGATACAGTGTCACTTCTATCTTGCTTAAATCACTTAAGCAGCGCCTCATAGACGTTATTTCGTTTAGATTTTGAAAACTCTTTATTCTCTATCCGTTATGTTGAAACGCACTAATAATTTTGGTTCTGTTTCTCCAGATCGTTTGGATCGTCGAGTTTAAGATACCAAATTCTCGACACACGTCAGCTTTCTTTTTCAATTTCCTGTTTGTCTTATCATATTAAATGTTTCCTTCGACGCTCAAAACCTGTATTCTATTTGTATCTGTAGCCATATTATCACGTTACCAGTCTCATGTTAACTGCAGGAGCAGAATCGTAGATGGCAACTAACCGCACGAATTGATTACCTTGACGTCATACTTCAGGCCTGGAATTTTTATGGCTACCTGAAGGTGTAGAGTGCTTGCTTTGTCAAGGACGTGGAGATGGTAGAATTTTCAAAGTAGTATACTTCTTGGAAAAGTATACTGGAAAAGATGAATGGCAATGTCGTTGTATCCGAGGTAGATGCTCGTATGTATGTCATACTAAGCAAGGTAGAAAAACGCGTGTCATGTGGGGAATTTAGTTGGTACCGCAGAATGTATAACGTTATAACCGAACTGTCGCACAGAGTTCGTTATAGCCGAGTTCAGCTCTGTGTGTGTGTGTGTGTGTACGCATGTATATGTGTTTGTGTGTGCTTTATATATGTACATGTATGTATATGTATATATATATATGTATATGCAGTATGTATGTATGTATGTATGTGTATATGTTTGGATTCTTTACCTCCGTTTCTAATAAGAATTGCAGAGACCCGTGTTTCCTGATATTTCCACGAATTTTCCACCTAGCCTTCGCCATAAGTAAGATATTTATGATATCTTGTGGGTTCTCTTATGTCACCGTTTGGACCGTTACTTGTCCCAGGCGGTTATCGTCGCCTCTTACCCTGGAGACTCGAGTTTATTTCCAGAGCAGTCAGTGTGGGATTTGTGGTGTATCCGGTGGTACTGGGACAGTTTTTTTGCGAGTTATTCGGTTTTTCCTCAGTAAATGCTCTTTCCATAAACGCTCCATATTTATTCGTTTATCGTTCAGGGGCTGGACCCTTGGTCCATTAGAAGACACAGTCCATCCAAAAAATAACAAACAATTATTTTTTGAGTAATTGCAATGCAATTATGCTGCTTGCTGGCCATTGTACCAGGTTTCTTTCGATACAAGCGACATTTCGAGATTTGGTTTTACTCCGGTATTCCTGTCACCATTTTCTTTTACCGACTTTTGCTACACTCTTTTTTTTTATATTAGTCCAAATTTGGGTTCCAGAATTTAACATCAAAAAATTTTTGATTTTATCCGGTTGCCTTGTAGTTAGCAAGAAATTTTAGGATTCCGTGTTCTAAACCGATCGCTGATTCTATATCAAAAATAAAGTATTTAAACTCGTCACTCAGTGTCATAGCAACCGATTTGCTGAAGATGGAAATATGGCTGTCCCCCCCAAAGTGTAGTATGTAAGTTGTATTAAGTGTAGCTCATGCAATGGAAAATGTCCAACGTGATGTGCTGTCTTATGAGTCAGTTATGTTTATGAAGCTTTGTTAAAGTTATTATGTAGGAATCCAGGTTACAAAATACTATAGAATACCGTACTGTGCAGTTCTTTTCAGAGCTCGCAAGTCAAGAAGAGTGAAAATTTATACGTTTAGAGAATGATCATTCACTTGGAAACATGGATGTCAAACGGCGAAACAACTTTGGCGCCAACTTTCATCTCGCATGGATACACAACTCTATCTTACACTGTCTTAATTAACAAGTATTTAATAAAAGAGATGCGAATATTTTTTATGTAATTTCCTTTACAAATCTTCTTTTTCCTTCACTAATGCACTAAAGCAAAGAGGGCCAGAAGATATTATATAATTAAATTCGTGAATTTTATTACGTTTTCACCATAGATTTTTCTCCATTTCAGTCAGTTAACAATTCACTACCTGAGTGACGACACAAAAACTGAAGCAAAGAACACTTTGACATTCTGTGAGGCAGCTGTCACACAACTAATATTGTAAAAGTAAACTTTTCGTTAAGTAAACTCACTGCTTTTCCATTATCTGTTCTCTGACGTTAATATTTATCGTTGTGTTTATGATTTCCTTTATTGCTTTCGTTGTACACTAATTTTGATTTTTTATTAACTCCTGCCGTGACGTGTGTCTGCACGTGACAACGCAAGGTACTGTTTCTGTTGCTTCTGGCATAGTAAAATCTCTCGATATTTCTAGTTTCTAAACTCACAATTTAGTGTAAGGCCTGATTGTCTTTCCATCTGTAATGCAATATAATGTGTGTTCTTTATTTAGCTGTTCCCCCAAAAGTAGCTATGGAATAAGTTTTGAAAAAAAAATAATGCCATCAGTTCCCTTGGTTAAAATACAGTGTATTTGAAATATTCTGTTTTCTGTCATTGAAATGTTAGAGTTGTGTATATGTTCTGGTGTTTCTGTTTTCGAATGACAATTCCATATTATAACAGCGAATTAAGGAAATCAGTCACGTGTTTTGGGTATGCTACTTATGGACGTAGTGTAAATACTGTCGGAAGGAAATTCGAAATTTTGACGTCGTAATTTCAAAACGTTTTTACTTAAAAATTGTATTGTTTCAATTTATTATTCGTTTTACGTTTTATAAGAACTTAATGAAGCGTGGGGAATTGTTCAGCTACACTTAACATGTAATACTGCCCAGAGAGATAATTTCCCATCATCACGTTCAAATTTATTCACTCAAAAAGGAAATACGTCTACCTCTGTCATTTCCATTGGATATTTGTCATTCGTAAGAAATCGTCATGATTCATAATCCAATAAAGTGATAATTGACACTCATTACTGCCCTAGCCATTAATGCCGATAAAAAAAAAGGAACGTTGCAGATGTGAATTAGATGAAGTTACAATGGATACAGACCTGCCTAACTTTCCATGAGAGAATAATCTTTACGACGGAGTTAATTGTAGCAACACTGTACCACGAATGATTTAGTAATGCTCTCTGTCGTTTGGGAGCCGAAACTGTATGAACAGACCCCGTATCCGGTAGCGCTACTTAGCGCTAATGCACATTTCATTCGACAGAAATTGGCTAATTCCTATTCATTTTGTGCAATCTGGAGGAGTGAATTCCCGCGCAATATTCTAGCGGCCCGTATACATCATCACTGTGTAATAACGCCCCTGAATGCCACGACTTACATAATGGGGGCTCGCTGCAAAGAGGCTGGTGGGGGGGGATGGGGGCAGGGGGAAGGATTTTAAATGCCTTGCTCCTCTTACCAAATACAATAGATAAGCCTTCGAATTAAAGTCAGAATTTTAGATGAATCT
>Ga0136643_10009669_pt1 | contig 14195 bp, 8 predicted proteins | sample TergutLab28metaG_FD_96883 | JGI IMG/M metagenome (GOLD analysis project Ga0136643, IMG submission 96883) | Labiotermes labralis P1 segment gut microbial communities from Petit-Saut dam, French Guiana - Lab288 P1 (version 3) (version 3) | ecosystem: Host-associated > Arthropoda: Insects >... | reverse complement strand
TCAGGTTATTACAATTTTGCTCAGAGTGTCATATATATGCCTCAGCATCACCTCGCAATATAGGCACATATATGAAACTTTTTGAGCATAATTGTAATAACCTGAAGATGGCCGCTATTGGCCGAAACATGTAGTTATTTTTTGCTATTAAATACCATCATAATTCCATACTACCATAGTTGTGGTTTCATGACTGCTATTTACCTCACTGTTAGTCTTTTCTACACACAACGGGGATGACACACCTCAGAACTACCAAGTGAGTTTTTGTAATTCAGGTTCAGGTTTTAGCATAATTAAAGTAAAGTAGAAGTTCTCGCTGTCCACACCTTGAAGGCATACATGGGGTGTAGACATAGCTCATCTCATTCTTATTGGCACCAGATGGAGATGAGTGGACAGCTTCATGCCTCAGCCACTTCACCCCCAGGAAGAACCCCACAGCACTCATTCAGTGGGATAAAGCTTTTGAACTTTCCACAGTATTATTACTCATACATACTTTGTGACTCAGCTTTTACCTTTCTGAAGTCGATTTATGGTTTAATTTTATGCATAGAACCTTACCTAAATCACTTATATAGACAATAAATTTCATTAAGTCAGGTTGCTGAGTATTGTGTCAAGGAAAGTGGTTGAATTACCATTTCACACATCAGAATAAGAGAATATACATTTCAGGTTGGTGAGAATGGAACTGGTAAAACAACACTTCTAAAAATTATCATGGGGATTCTGACCCCCACTAAAGGCATTCGTCATGTTCACCGAAACCTTAAATTTGGCTACTTCAGCCAACATCATGTTGACCAACTTGATATGAAAGTCAGTTCTGTGGAGTTACTGCAGACTAGTTATCCAGGTACAGTATTAACATTGTCTTGGAAACTTTAAGAAGTGAATAGTCAGCATCTGTAAATTAGTTGTCATGTTGATTTATTAAAAAATTATGAATAAACTTGTCAAATTGTGGCACATTTTCATGGTTTGCGTTTTGCACTTGTGTATATGGCAGTCCATAGGCAGTACCTTCATAACATTGCAAGCAGCATGGTTCACTGAAAATAAATTTGCATTTTGGTTTTTTCATACAAGAAACTTATTCAGTAAAAGTATTGCAGCTTAATTCTAGGGTAAATTAAAAGGGGATGCCAGTAGGTCTCAAACAAAAAGAAGGGAGAAAGGGAAAGGTAATGAGCCTTGCTGGTCATGCAGGATGAAGCATCTGATCCAGTGTAAGCCTCACAGCACAGGTAAGTTAAAGACAGCATAACATAAGTCTGATTGGAGCAGAGAATATTACAAAGTCATAGCTGCTACAGGATGCTTTAAAATAGAGGGATATGGTAGCAACACAATATTGCATTACATAGCTAGCTTTATTGTGGTTACACCATCACACAAATGTGATTAACAAATGATAGAAGTTACAGTGGTAGTGCATGAGAAACCACTCATACAAAGTTGTCAACACAGACTGTATTCATTACATCAGACTGCTGCCGTATGAAGGTGAACCATGCTAAAATAAGAATACCAGCCTTATCCATTGTAGTACTAGTATAAGCATGACACATATTGTTTTATGATTCACTTGTCCAATAATTGTTAATATTCTTATGTGAAATAGGTAAACCACTTGAGGAGTATCGTCGCCAGTTGGGAAGTTTTGGTATCACAGGAGACATGGCTTTGCAGACAGTAGCCAGCTTATCGGGAGGACAGAAGTCCCGTGTGGCCTTTGCAAGGATGTGCATGGGCAATCCCAACTTTCTTGTGCTTGATGAACCCACAAACCATCTTGACATTGAAACTATTGAAGCACTTCGAAAGGCCATAAACAAGTACACAGTGAGTTTATTTAATAGCTTCAATTGATTTTAATTATACCAAGATTAAGTTCACAAAACCAATATATATTTTAACAAAAGGCCTGTGGACGTAGGACTGCACTGTCTTCATCAAACAACTGACTGTATATTTATAGTGTATGGTTACATGTTTCAGTGGAACTGCCATCATCAGACCATGTGACTTCTAGCAATACATAACAGGGACCTGGAAGCATATTTTGAATATAAACTAAATATTTGAACATCATGTTGTGCTGATACATATCCCTGTGTCTTTCAGTCCAATACAACAGTATCCCTTGTATACCTGTGTCACTCTGTGTTTAAGCAAGAGACCAAGTTTCACACCCATAAAAAACAACAAAAAAAATAGTTTTTTTAAATTTTTTAAATTTTTACATAGCAGATGGGAGAATAAAAGATTGTGAAATGAATGGCAGCAAGCATTCCTCTGAAATTAACTTTCTTTTAATTTGCAACGCAGTTTTGGTTTTCCGGTGTCATCTGCAACCGTTTGAACTTGTCACACATTTGCAGGATTTATCATCTGTCTTTATATTATGATGTTCTGTAGTCTTCAGAGAAGACACAAATATGCACTAATCTGTACTGCTGTTTCACATAAACTCTGTTACTTATGTGTAATATAGCTACTATGTTGTAATATTTCTGTTTTCACACAGTCACTTGTAATCCCTCCTGTTTTTTCTGGACCTTCTAATAGTGTATTCTAAAACAGAGTTGTAAAGTGATGGCAGTAAAGCATATCCCCGTTTGAGATGAACCTAATCTTCATCTGCCGTAGGCAAATATATACATATATTGACTTAACCGTAGGTTTTGTTAAAGCGGATTGTAAGTAGCCTAGTCTATTTCATGACCATACGGAATTCATTGAGAATAGTGTACAGTGATATATGATCTACATATGTGATAGTATATGTAACTGTGGCATAAATTTCTTCTTTGTCATTTGCAAAAATAATTTCCTCACAAAAGGGTGGGTCACTTAATATTTTCAAGCATTACATACATACATTTGTTTTTAACATCTGTAAAGAATGTGATACAAACAAGCCATAAACTTTGAGCATCTCAGTTTTGTGTCATGGTGGGCTTTACTGAATGTTTATAAACTTGCTGGCATTCTACCATTTGTATTTTATTAAAAGTGCAGTATTTCTTTCTCTTTCAGGGAGGGGTGATTCTAGTGTCACATGATGAGCGACTGATTCGTATGGTATGCAAAGAACTATGGGTTTGTGGAAATGAATGTGTCAGGAGCATTGAAGGCGGTTTTGATGAATACAGACGATTAGTGGAACGGGATTTGGAGGCCCAGACCAAATAGCAACACTCAACATTACCAACACTACCGCCCATTCCTTGTTATGTGTGTGAAAGAGTTAAGACACACTGTATTTAACATTCTAAAGATTCTGTGAATGCCGATTTGAATCAGATCTTATATTTATTATTGGAGGCTGTTATGTAATTCTGTGAAGTGTGATTAATAGAAAGTTATATACATATTTATAAAACTACATGAAGCAGAATTCTTCATGAGATGTGGTAGTTGCTCAGTTCTGCCTTTTGTGTAACATGCTCATTCATTCCCATGTTCACAAGAGCTTGCCACTGAACACAATCCGAAGTCACTTGAATCCAGTTCACACACTCGTATCCTGTTTCTTTATGATCCTTTGTAATGTTATTCACCCATCTGTGATTAAGTCTTCTCCCTTCATTTAAAAGTAAATGGCAGGTAATGCTGCTCTCCAGCATTGTGCATACATTACTGACACCTTCATAAAATGTGTACATTTACACATTTATGTTATTGCAAAATGGAGAAAACTTCCCTTAAGATACTTTTTTCTATTCCTCAGTTGTATTGGGGTCCAAGTTTTTGCTTTAGGGCTACTCATGAACAAACTGAAATGACAATAGAATAAGGGTTTGAGGTCAGGAGAGAATACATGCTAGGAATTTAATCATAGAATTGTGTGACTTAAATTTTCAAGGCCATGTATAGTAGAAATTTCAGATTGTAAGTTTTCTTAACTCATGGATAACAGTGTAGCTTGTTAAGACTGCATTGGTCCCCTTTGCAGACCACTTTCACACTTCCTGTGTACATACAGGTTTGTAACAGAAAAGACTGCCCATATTTGGAATGGATCAGATTTATATGTTCTTAAACCTTCAAGGGAATATGAGATTTTAATCCTTTTTTAAAAAATTTACTCTGATGCAAGTTAGTCATGACCCCAACATAATCAAGGTTCAATGTTCATAAACTTTATGGTGTCTGGGCATTTAAAAAAAACTACATCTTTCTGAATAATTTATGTTGCCTCATTGTGTGCTGTGGCACCATGCCCACATACTGGAAAGTGTGTTCAACAGCTAGTATTATTTTATTGTTCTTTAGCGACTGTATGTCACTGCCAAAGATTGTGTAGTTCATTGGGCTGGGACAGAGATTGTAAAAAGCCACACAGTTGCAAGTTTGTTATCATCTATATTAATTTTCCATGGTTATGAACATTTTGGAGGCACAGCTCCCACTTGAAGATGGAGATGGTATGTTGGACCAACACCTTGAAACTCACTAATCAGATTAATCTATCAAATATAACGCAGAATATTACATTTCGGAAACTTTTTGATTTTTTTGTTGTTCATAGGGAGTGAAGGTTCCCTGTAACCATAAAAAATGCACATGCTGTCAATATATGACACTCCAGCCCATAGACTATACGAAATCTTTGAGTGTTTTTTTTTTTAATTTGGAGGGGGGGGGGGTTGCCATAAGAAGGCAATACACGTCACGTCCCAATTTGAGACGACGTTTTCTAACGTCAAGCGACACGTGCGGCGAACTACTTGGTTATTAAAAGACGTGACGTGATCCGTTGATTGTGGAAGCAATGATTCCCTAGGAGGCCGAAAAAGCACATTAACAACTAGTAATAAATGCACTGTTGTACGCATTACATTCAGTCGCACATGGACGATAGAAAAAGTCCAAGTATGTTGATGAAATTGCATGAAAACATACCTGATTCGTGCGTATAACCATAGATCATAAATCAGTAACATTGATGACGGTACCAATAGGGAGAATACGGTGCAATGAAACTAGTGCATTTAAAAGCCACTCGTTTAATAAAGTAGTTGTCTTTGGCTGTATTTTAATTGTACTGTAATTGATTAAACAAGCAAATGTCGGTCATCAAGTTTCCTTTAGATCACAGATCATGCATGACTTAGATAGACAATCCGTGCCTTCGTGATAACCGTGTATCGATCGAATTCGAGGTTACCCGTCGAGAGGCGCGATAGATGTGGGCATAAAGTCAAGTGACATAGTATGCTCATCTCGCGTGGGTAATAAATAACTTTGATATTATACATTGTTTGTCAGCACTTTCTCTTTGTATTGTGGTTGGATTTGTGCTTTAGAATTTCGATTTGGGTTCATTATTTTGATATGCTTTCGTCACTTGTGAAGGAACATCAGGCAAAGCAAGCTTCCAGAAAAGAAAAACAAGGTTTGTGTAGTCATTTGATTTTTAAACACAGAGCTCAATTCCACCGTGATTTTGCCTGGTTCCACTTCAGAAAAACATGTGCGTGTTCGTAGTACGCCATAAATGTTTCAGACTATCCCTTAAAATTTGGCGTTATTGTGACACTGTAGTTGATGTGATTATAATTTGGTATTAGATTCAGAAGTGCATTCGGATGAAATTACTACACTAGAACTAATCACGTACTTAATGCATTTCTAAATCCAAACCACGTAACACGCTTATCGTCATCAGCATGAGCAGGTTATAGAGAATTTTTGGCTTTTTCCATCAACTAGGGTATTGGTCTTAATCTTTTTTTTTACCTACGTTTTTTATACCTCTTCATATGTGTTCAGTCTCTAATTTGTAAATATGTGTGCTATTCATTTTTAATCAATGTTTCAGCATATGCAGCCCAGTTATTTAAATTCTGTTATTTCTTTATTCGTTTTATGGTCATGTAATGTGTATCCTGCAACTGACCTGAGAAATTGCATCTCCACAGTTTCAGTGGTTTCATGTATCCATTAGTTCAGGACTCAACATGGATGTTGGTCTCTCAGAACCACCAGACATTGCTAAAGAGACAGAGCCCTTATCTAGTCCAGCAGAAACAGTGAGCTGGAATTGTGACAAATTGCCATTTTGTATGATGCTGAAAGGATTATCTTGTTAGAACCTTTCTGCATTCCTTTACATTGTGAATTTGATGCTTGCATGACATCCTGTTCATGTTGTTGCGTGGTACTTGTAATGTCCTGCATCCCATGTGGTCTGTTTCCTGTAGCTAGATTTCTTGACTGTGCTGTTGATACACCATTTGGATATATAACCTTTTCAGCCGTAGTACCTGGCCGTAGCAACAACCTGGATTACCATGTCCCAGGGATTCACAAATTTGCCAAGAAGTTAGAGGCCTCATCCATGTTGTATGTGCTCAAAGGATGACTTGAACCAAGTTGAATACCGAGGACCTGCAGTTCTGGATTTACCTCTCCATCTCAGTATTAGCTGGCACTTTTTGCTTGATGCATGTGAATTGATATGTTTTTTACGGGAGGAAAAGACTGCAGTAATTTTGCTGAAAATATTAGGAGGTACTGTATAAAACTTAGTTGCCGAGGCAACCAGGTACGTGGAGGCACCCCTACTCAATCCTGGCCAAGAAGTCTAGATCAGGGAAGCATTAGTGATGGAGTTGCACCCAGCAGCATGAACAGGGAAAGTAACTTACCTTGAGCATGTTTACTGCTTTATCCTGGTTAGCCTGGACAAGGCTCTTCCTTCTCACCCCTCCCAACTCTGTAGGCCAGCAGTCCTAGTGGCCCTGTCGCATCATCACCTGGTGGTAGCATATCAGCGTGCACTGTATACATCTGAAAGGCTACATGATGTCACAGTGCAGAAGGCAACCATCTGGATTGATAATATATATATATTTTTTTTTTTTTACAGAACAGAAGAGAAAAGAAGCAGTTGCTGCTGCCAATAGTTTAACACAAGCGCTTGTGGATCATCTGAATGTTGGGTAGATATTACAGTTGTTTCTGTATGAACAGAAAAATAACTGAGGCATATTTTGGTAACTCAGGGAATATATGTCACTTAAGAGAAAAGATTTTCAGTTATGTGGCTTGTTCAGCTGCAGCGATCTGTCTAGGCTAATTCAGTGGAGCAGATCCCTTCTTGAGAAGCTACATTTTAATACTACACTCCCATGTATGCATAAGTCTTCCAAGTAGTCTCATTCTTTCTGGTTTTCCAATCACAACCCTGTCTAAAATTCTGTTGTCCCCCATTCATGCTGCTTGTCTCATTCACCTAAATTTTATCACTGTAATATTTGGTGAGGAGTACAAACCATGAATCTCATCATTATGAAGTGTTCTTTCTCCTGTACTTTTTCCCTTTTTGGGCTGCATATCTTACTCACTATCCTTTTTTCAAATGCCCACAGCCTGTTGTTTCTATTGTGTGGGGGACCAAGATTTTTACCCATTTAAAGCAACAGTTAAAATTATAGTCCTATATATTTTAATTGCTATGTTTTTAGATAGCAAACAGTATGGCAAAAGATCCTGGCCTGAGAGGTTGCAAGCATTCCCTGAATCCTTGCTCATTTACTTACAGAGTTGTAAATATTTTGATGTGAGACAGCTGCATATTAGACTAGATGGTTTTATCTTTTCAGTAGGTTGAGAGCAGACAAACATAAGCCAGTTAGGGTAAATGGATTATCACCAGCTGACCAAATGACTTTCTTTATTAAGTAGGTTCATGGAATTAGTTAATATTGTTAACTTTGACCATTGTATGATTATATTTACTGACTACAAAAATTGTAGCTCTAGCTTGCATAATAATTGCTAAATTCATCTAAGTTTTTGTGTCATATAATTGAGAGTCTGTTATTAAGCAGGGTCCATCATGAGAAGATATTAATTCAGTTGGCCAAAAAGTCCCCCTCTTTCTCTCTGTCATCACATGTGTGCATCAGTCTGCTGTTTAATTTCTACATTTTTAAAGATGAAGCATAACAAAATTATGATTCTCCTCATAATATTGAATTTTTTTTATCTTCCACAGAGTAGCTCAAGCTTATTTAAATCAAAAAAGACTTGATGCAGAGGCCAAACAACTTCATCACAGTGCTACCAACTTTGCCAAGCAGACACAACAGTGGGTTAATCTTGTTGAGAGTTTTAGTGGAGCACTCAAAGAGATCGGAGATGCCGAGAATTGGGCTTGTAGCATAGAAGGAGATATGAGGACAATTACAAGTGCTCTAGAGTATGCATATAAAGGTGAGTAGCTAGTGTTCAGCTAAGCTCAGGGACACAAATATAGAACATTGCCACATTTGGCTTGACACTGTTATGACATTTTTTAAGTACCTCACATATCCTTCACTCTTCTTAGTGACACACAGTGAGTTTCCACTAGAGTGGTGATGAATATGCAGGTGCACGTAAATTACAAATGTACCGTATTGCTGTTACCTTTTGTTACTTCACCACTAACCCTTTGGTTGCACAGTGCAAGGTGCAAGTGTTCAAATCCCTGCAGAGTGTAGATGTTTATTCATTTTTTTATTTGTTGTACATTGCAGCCACATATCATTCCATGATTAGTCATCTGTATCTTGCACAACCAATTGATCCATATCCTTGTCTTTAAATTGTAGCAAAGGCCAGCCTTATGCTCTGTGCACAGGTTACCATGGTATGTTGCATAAATCAGCAAACCATTCCTTTTCTATGATATACCTATTTGAGGAAATGGTTTCTGAAGACACTTGACAATTATTGATGAAGATAAGATAAGTCTTATCTACTGGTAAGATACTGTAATGAGTATTGTGTTGTTTGACTTCAAATTGAAAGTTTGTGTGCTAGACTTCAAACTGCTCATTGTGTCATATTCCACACAATTATGTTTTTGTGTAAAGAGCCTTCACCTTTCCATCAGAGAACAGGTAAGAGGCTTACATAACTTGCTCACAGACAGCCCCATTCTCCCTGAAATTGTTGCTGTATGGCATCCATGATTACATGGTACATGTATCTGGATTTTCGGCAGGGATATCGGTTTTGTGAAGTTGGATGTGATGACTTTGGTTAATGTTGAATTCTGTTATGGCTGACTTGTGTGGATGATAGGATGTTTTTTCACGGAGCGTCCAGACTGTCCAGTGTTGGTCTCCACTCACTCACAGGGAATGCTGTACACACCCATTATTATGCCTAAGTTATCCTTCCTGGTTGAAAAAAAATAATGTCTTCCTTGGCAGAGACCAACCTTCCTAGTGATGTGCTTGAATATCCTGCTCATCATCTGAAGGTTGGGACAACAAATGATCAAAGGCAAATGATTTTGGATCCTGTGCATGGTGTCAGCACAGTTCCTTTTCCCCTTCAATATAAACATCCTACGTGGCTCACCTTAAGACTGCAGATGGAATTAATATAAACTTTTATATATTCCATGTCTGTGCAGTAAAGAATGCTATTTACTTGTATGATGAACCAACAAATGCTTCTTCATAAATATGTTCAATCACATATCATTTTTCACCAACATGTTTTGGTCACTTTTGTGATCATCATCAAGAACACAATTAATATACAATAATAGTACAAAAATGTATGATAAAACCACCCAGTGTTACACTTTTATACCTTACGTAAATGATTATTAAGCAATTTACATTACAATATCTGCTTGATTCTCTTGGATGCCACATGTCAGTAGGTGCCATGTGTGTATTGCATCAAGGCAGCTGATGGCTGTGTAACATTGAGTGACTGAAACATGTGGGTGAGGAATAATAATGTGTGACTGAACATATTATGAATGTGCATTTATTGGTTTATCATATAAGTAAATAACATGGCAGTAGTATGCTCATCTGAAACAGTGTTAATCATGCACCCGACTATATAGTGTCATATCCCAGAAGGCCACAATCTCATACAGTGCCATAAGAACATTACATATCTCCATGTGTTTCCTGTAGTATTTTTTTCCAAAGTTATGATTAATGCTCTTTAAGCATTCATATCCAAAATACTACTGCATCAGCACTAATAAAAATAGAGTTAGGCTCGATTATAACATCATTAAAGGGACTGAATATTCTCTGTTGTTACAGTTGAGAGTTTTTCTAACCAAACAGTATAATGTTATGGTTAACAGAGACGAATTAATTGTTACTACAGAATATCTGTTGCTACAGACAAGGAGTCGCCTAAACTGATGTTGTGGCAGGCTTTGACTGTACTTAATTTTCTCCATTTCAAATGTATTTTATACCTTAGAATAAAATATTAACCACTTCCTTGTCATTTTATGTAATATATTTCAAAGTAAGAGACCACGTTTCCCAGTCTTGAAGAGTACTGGGGACTAGGAAAAATGGCAAATTTTTGTACTAAAATATTATTGCTTCCACTGCTCCTCCTCCTACTACCATCACCACCGCTAATTTTCTATTTACAGAGGATAATAGTTACTTTTTTTTCTTCTGTTTCAGTAACTCAAGAAACAACATAGTTTTTGTATGTCCACTGGGCTTGTTTTAACAAATGAGTTGTATATATTGTTCCTAGTTCATGAACTGTATGTTTCCTTGTAATGGTCATTGAATGGAATAGTTATGGGGAACAGTGACATTAAATAAGACTTTTGTAAGTATGGACACTCTTCATTCTCATGTCATTTACCAGCCAAAATCTGAAGATACATTGTTATATTTACTTTGAATATATTTTTATATATATTATATTTACAGTATACATAAACGTTCATTTCTGTCATATTGTTACAGTATTTAAGCCTTGAGATATCACATACAGTAACACCACGCTGAACACTCAGGATACGTTTCTGGAAAAGGGAGTGAATCAGCTTTTAGTGAGGTCATTATAATATGTGTTATATGGAAAATCATGCAAATAGGCAGTTTCTTATCTATGAGTGGTTATATTATTATTAATTGGCTGGGTTGGTCCTTCATCCCTGATGCATTGCAGCCTTGAATTGATCTATTTTGCTTAACCCAGTTTATCATTTGGCATTAAGCAGATGTCCTTAACCTTTTAAACACGAAGCGCAGACTGCATTATTTAAAGACCCAGTTCATACCGCGCTGTAAACACTTTTCATCTTGGTTATAAAAACCAATCAGTTTTTGATGTAAGTGGCACAAGTCGCTGTTTGTTCTCAGACAAATACAAAACACATAAATACAGTGTGGGCAGAGCGTATGACTGTTGAATGTTAAACTTGATGGTGGATCACGTAACCATTAGGCTTTAAAAGGTTAATAAGATCCAACAGACTACTTCCATTCTATCCATGGAAGTGTTCTAGCCTTTAGTCGCCAAAAAGCTGAAGTCTTATGTGTGCTAAAGCTTCACAGTCTGATAGGATGTGTAAGGATGTCACATCTCTCATACCACATTTACTACAGCTTGTTTCTCCCTCATAGTGACCAATTTGTTGTAGGTGCTTTCTAAGTTGACAGTGTCCCATTATGCATTGTCACTAATTTATCTGCTTTTGATTTAATTTGAATAGATCTGCACCTATTTCACATGAAGGTTCTCTCAAGAGTAATTTCACATATCTGTGACTGGAATATCATTCCATTAAATCCATGAGGATACATGATGGTTTGATTTGGTTACTGGTACACAGAGGCAATTAATTATTTAATGAAACAGCCAGCATATCAGTGGCATGTATTAAGCAGTCAAAAAATAATACTACACGGTTACTGGAATTACCTTCATCCTTTCTAAACCTTATTACCATTCAGTCATTGGCCATATGTGTTTTGACAGTTTGTCATTAGTGACGCTTAATTGCAGCTAATTAACATGTGCTTTGCAATATAATATTTACAGTGTAGGTTTTTGCTGCTTTTTTTGGTCTTACTTTGTCAGGCTTCTTTTTTAAGTTCAATGTTGAAAATTAGTTCTGTATTGGAAAACAGAACTTACTGTTGTGCTCATAATAATTACTAACTGGTGTCAAAATGGCTGAAATTTGTATCCTTTGCTCTTATTTTAATGCTGTTTTTCATGACATAAGTGGTGTTAGTTACAGAATTTAAAGTTATGTAGTATACTGATGAATAACACCCCATTTGGGTGACAGCTGTTCTGAAATTATTTGTGAGTAGCTTAACAATGCTCCAATGAAGTAAAGGACAATGTAGGTCAACTTAAGATAACAATGCTGCTTTTTCTGTTTTGCTTTCAGTGCACATTGAGGTCCATGACTTAATGGCAAAAAGAATTAACTTACAGGGCAGGTCTTTGATTTTTTACTACATTTTTGCATCGTGACATGTCTGTGAGTCTGTCTGGCCTGTATTGTGTCAGAATTAAACTTCACACTGGTGACAGCATTCAAAACATGTTACAGCTTATGTTTCCACTTTTTCCTGGTATAAAGATCTTTCATGTGTCCCCTGAGATTAAAACGTAGGTTGAGATTGGAGATTTGGTTGGTGAATGTTGTGGATCACCATGACTGATCCTGGACCAGGAGAGTAGTGACACAAATTTTCATAGTATAGCTAAAATGGGGAGTTCCTTTGCATTTTTTAAAAGTATTTCATGACAATGCACTGATGCTCATTATAAGAATAAAACCAACAAGTGCATATGAAAATATGTGAATGTATTACGTTATAATCATTGTCAGAGTTATACAATGATTATAATCTAATAAATTCACGTATTTTCATTTGCACTTGTTGGTTTTTCCCCTCTTGCATTATTGTGTTAAAAAGTACAAATGCATTACTTTTCATATGTACAGCAGAATTCTTTTAAGGCTGCACCTGAGAGGTGCCAGATTATCAGACAGTACTCCATAGACCTAAGTTCTTACAGGTAACCTTTTCTTACTGCACCTGTGTTTGAGTAGTACAACCAATCAGAGGAGTATTCCATTTGGATATCCCTTTTAACTGCTGGTTCAGGCACATCAGGGTCCACATAAATGGTTTCATGAGTCCTTTCAATTTCTTCTGCCAATGCTGAAGGACCAGGAGAAAGTGGATCAGCACTTCATAACTCAAGAAGTTGATGGAGTGGAAGACAAGGACTCAGGAAATACAACAATTGATGTAAAGACACCCGTGGATACCTTTTTGAACATGTCCCCGAGGTCTTCCCGTTTCATTGATGAAGCTTTTTTTAAATGGTAAAAAGTACAGCAGATAATATGCAGATCATTAGTTTTGCTGCCATGTTATGGCTGTTGGATCCTGCATATTCCACAAATTTTAAAATAAACTCATAAGACTTCCTCCACAAGCAGTTTTTAAGCTATTCTTTTCTTCCTCATCCTCTTATAATACTTGTGACACCACTGTTTGTATTAAACATTTTTTATGTCGAAGCTTCCAGACTTATGGACTTTTGCTTAACTGCCTACGTGTCAGGATTTCTGGAGTGTCTGCTACCAGGTTAAAGGAACACATTATTATTATTATTATCATCATCATCATTGTCAGCAGCAGCAGCATCGAATTTCTCACTTCTTAACTTTGGCTGGGAAATATTCACCTATCCTGGGATGTAGTAATCAACAGGATTAGGCTCGGTGGTCTTATTTGTACTTTAAAAAGTTTCTTACAATTGAACATGTGCCAAGAATTACAGATTTTTGCAATTGAATATATGTATTCGGATACAGGTTAAGTCTTGTTAGACTTCGTGATAGTGGCTTTGGAATTACTCCCGTAGATGATATTACTATTGGGATCACTTGTGCTGCCTTTTGCTTTCATATAGCACATATTTAATTTGCCAGTTCTTGGTACTTGCTTTGTTTGTTGGTTATTGTTTTAGCGAGATAATGTGTATTTGGGACAGCTATGTCTATCAAAAAGGTGTCCTTTGTTTTCTTGTTCATAAAAGTTATATCAGGTCAATTAAAAGGTATTGTTTTGTCCGTAAGTATGCTGTGATTCCAATACGGCTTGAAAGTTTCATTCTCCAGTACATTGGCTGGTGTGTACTTATAATACAGACTTTTATTGTCAATCAATTCGGCTGCTTCTGCCAGTTTCTGATGGATAATTTTGGCTAGTCCATCACGTCTCTTTACATACTTGGTAGGTGCTAGTTGCTCACATGCTGCAGTAATGTGTTGAATTGTCTCCTATTCTTTTCCACATCTTCTGCACAGCTCATTGGTGTCTTGGCTGCTTCAAAATATATTTCTTGTAGTTTCTTGTTAGTATGAC
>Ga0136643_10009664_pt1 | contig 14198 bp, 14 predicted proteins | sample TergutLab28metaG_FD_96883 | JGI IMG/M metagenome (GOLD analysis project Ga0136643, IMG submission 96883) | Labiotermes labralis P1 segment gut microbial communities from Petit-Saut dam, French Guiana - Lab288 P1 (version 3) (version 3) | ecosystem: Host-associated > Arthropoda: Insects >... | reverse complement strand
TATATGTATGTGTGTGTGTGTGTGTGTGTGTATATATATATATATATATATATATATATATATATATATTAAAATTGTGTGATCTTACAAATTGTATAAGCCATAATAATCTTTATGTAGCATTAAAATATGAACATTTTTATATTTTTTATGCATGGTTTCTTTATTGTATGCCCTCCTCTTGTGTCTAAAAATTGTTAAAATCTTTATTTTAGCTCAATTACTATGTTGCCTGATGTGCTTGTGGGCATTTGTAAGTTCTCTTAAAATCAGTAAATGGTTGTTATACACTTTTGTATTTTAGTTTTGGCATCTGCTTTTTTAGATTTACATCTGTAGGCAAATTTTTTCTGTGTTGTTTATATTTACATTTTTCTAGTACATAATTTCTTTTTGGAAAACATTCACTTCTTAATTGCTTCTGTTTTCTTGTGATGATACTGTCCGTATGTCTGGCAACTACCCGCTTACATAGGTTATTGTCAGAAGCCATAAATACAGCCTGTGAGCAATATGCAAAGATTTTTAATGTTAAAGCAGGTGGTACATTACTCCTACACTTTAAAGGGCAGATGAAACTAAGAATCTTTGCATCCACAGCTTATTAAATGAAATCTTATAGGCTTGTCCTATAAATATACAAGTGCCTAGAGTATACAGGGCAGTGACAAAAGTTCATAATTTTTTAAATCTTGCATTTTTTTTTCATTGTTTTGTGCAGTTTTGAACCTTCACATGTTCTGTGTATGATAGAGCATCATATGAAGACAGCAAGCTGAAGGCACCTCCAAAACCATGCGCTGGCAATCAGGGTACACAGATAACTGTAGAAGATCTGTTTTATAATGTTTCCACACGAAGGAAAGCACTGAAGAGTGTTGCTGAAGAACACAACAGGATAGCAGACATTGTGGGGCGCTATGCCATCCATAACTCTCATGTTGGCTTCACTCTCAAGAAACAAGGAGAGAGTTTGGCAGACATCAGAACCCCACCGAACTCCACAGTTGTTGACAACATTCGGACCATATACGGAAACGCTATTGCCAGGTAAATCCATGATATTTGAATGTTATCAGTGCTATGTTAAAATTACAACCTAATGTCTACATATTCATGTAATTTTTATGTTGAAGTTGGATGGAGCTGATTCCTCTGAAGTGTTGTTACCTGTCTACCAAACTACACAGTGTCATGTCCCAGAACACCATAATCTTAATACTACTGAGACTGTTAGAGCCTAGGATCTATTCTGGGGGCTTGTTTGTACAAGAAATGAACATTAGAAAGATCAATAGATTCTGTATGTTGTCTGGTCCCATTTTTATCATAGATTTTCAAACTATTTGCTTGATTGTCATAAAATACAACGTAGCTTCACAAGTTATCAGCAAAACTGTTAAATGTGTATTTTTAATAATAGTAACATGACAACCGTGAAGTGCAAGCCGTACTAACATTAGGCACTTCAGGATTCTGAATTTGTGTAAATATTTTGTATTGAAAATTGTGCAAATTTTGATAAGGTCATTTTATTCAGAACTAAAATTTGTGTTACAGCAGCCACAAAGCTTAGATTTATTTTATGATTTTTAGGTAGTAAAAGTTGTTTTTATCTTAGTCCTTTTGGTCAGCTCTGTTGGGCTGTTTTTAACATGCTTTTGAATTTTGTAGTAGGTTTTGTATAGTCATTTGGAGACATTTGAGGACTTGCATAGTGTTAATGACAGTTCTGGCAACAGAGGACATTTTCTTAAACATATACATTGTTGTTTTGTGGCTTGTTTTTAATGTAGAGTTTATCATCTGTTCTTTCCATTTTAAAAATGCTCCTGTTGGTTAGTGTAAGATGACTGTATGTTAATATGAAACTGCAGTTGAACTCGCGTATAACAATCTCAGTTTGCGTGACACCTTGTCTGTAGCATTATACATTCAGTGGTACCAACTAATTTCCCATGAGGCACATGTTTTTCTGCCATGCTTAGTACAACATACATAAGAGCATCTATTTGGATGTAACAACATTGCAAGTCATTGGTTGCACTATAATTTTCCAAGAAACTGAAAATTTTGAGAATTCTGCCATTGTCTCATTTTTGAGAAGGCAAACCCACTATGCTTTCAGGTAGCTACATAAATTCCAAGCCTGGAAAACAACATTAGTAATGATAATTCACTTTGTATGTAAAGTTGCCCTCTATGTTTCTGTTCCTGCGGTTAATGGGAGACTGGTAACACGATAACATGGCTACAGTCATGAATAAAAGTAAAGTTTGGAGCATCAAAGAAAAAGTTAAAGCAACACAAAAATAGAAAATATAAAGATATTTGATGTATATCAGAACTTTTGTCTTGAAAATTCTGTGATCCAAACTATATTTAAAAACAGGACCACAGTTATTGGTGCATTTGAATAGAATGGATCAAGAATAAAGCTGTTTTGAAAGCCTGAATGAGGGGATGCTGATGAGAGGCTGTGCTTATATGGTTTAAGCAAGAGAGCAGTGACTATGTGCCAGTGAGGGGTCTTCTTCTTGTGACAATTTTTGTTAATCCTAAATTTTAATTTTAAGTTAATGTATGTACCCATATGGAAATATACGATTATAGAAGAATAATTTTTATTATTTCTGAATTGTAATTGTAATTTAAATTTGAAATATAACATAGCATTAACATCAAATAATAAGCCTGCAGGCCTGCATTTTGTCTTGAAATATTTTTCAATGACTGTTACCATACACCTCACTTACAGTGACACTTGTTTATAACAACACAACTTAATTGGTCTTTTGATGATGTTATAACTGAGTTCAGCTGTATTTTTGTGTGTGTATTGAAGTGTAGCAACATGGCACTATTATGGCCTTTTTGAGAATAAGTGGTGCTATCCTGTTGTAGAGAGCTGTTGGAGGTGGATGCTGTAGATGAAATGCTCAAGTTGAAACTGAAAGGGTACATAAGTAATGTGAATTACTCTGCTAAGAAACACATAATGTTGCTGTTTATTAATCACCGTCTGGTCGAATCTGCAGGTGAGTTTCCTTTATTGTCTTTGACGTTGTATGACCACTGGCCCTGTCAAATTTGCCACAAGACTGAACCTGTCATTCCTGTAAGAGTTCTCCTCTGAGTTGCTGTCTTATTTTTTTATGGGGGTTACTTGTGGGGTAGAAATTCTGTCACTGCTTAATCTTATGTTACTTTAATGTGTACTGAAATTGCTATGCATTGTTTGTTGGCAGCACTGAAGAAGGCATTGGAGCAAGTATATAGTATTTACATCCCAAAGAACAACCATCCATTCTTGTACCTTAGCCTGGAGCTTGATCCCAGGAATGTTGATGTGAATGTCCACCCAACCAAACATGAAGTACACTTCCTGCATGAGGACTTGGTGATTGAAAAGATCAAGTCAGCTGTAGAGAGCAAACTGTTGGGGTGTAACACCTCCAGAGTGTTTTATACACAGGCAAGTTTGAATTTCTATGATTAACCAGTACAGTTGAATAGATCTCTAGTTCTTTGCTAAATATGATCTTTTCTGTCTCATGTAACAAATTAGCCACATTAAAAATGAAAATTACAGTATTATGTTCCATTATGTAATATTATGAAACTTGATCCTATGGATATTCCTGTGTCTTCCACCATTACTCATAATGCCAGTCGTCAGTTTGAATTCGAAAAGGCATTGACTGCATCAATTTCTTTATCAGTTGGTGACACGGATGGGTGACAGGAAAGCTGGTTTGTCTTACCATGATTCTTAATCACTTCTAAACATTTGTACTGTTCGAACATTGTTGATCTGTGTAATGTGTCATCACTGAATGCCCCTTTTAACAAATCATAAGCTTACTTAGCAGTTTGACCCATTTTGTAAGAAAATTTCTTACATTCGGTTAACAGTATTTTTAAAAATTTCTGTTTCTTTACATCAAATAATTGTCTTTACTCGACAACAGAACAAATGAGGACTGAGTGGAAGACAGCACCTGGATTCAGACAGTCTAGTAAAGCATGCCCAATCACACCATGGACATAACATGATTTTCCAGTGAGGTTGTTTGTGCAGTCCAAGAAATTCTGTACTGTCTTCAGGGATGACGTCCTATTGTGTTATTGTAACTCAGTCATTCCAAAATGAATTCAGCCAAACCCAACTTCTATTGTAAAAACAATTTTTTTGTTGTGAAAGTTACTGAGTTTGAATTGTTGGTTTGGAATAATTGAACATTCTGGACATTGTATATTCGTGTGTGTGTGTGTGTGTGTGTGTGCACGAGTGTGCATGCACGAGTTGTTTTCCTTTAATCTGCTGTTTTCTCTCTTCTTTTCTGTATCTCTCCCTTTAATGTTCCCACCTCTGTCTTTCTTCATACATCTTCATAGTGAAACAGACTGTTGCACACTCAGTGTTCTGATGGTTCTTATTTCAGGCACGGCTACCTGGTGCCAGTGTGCCCACAGAGACTGCTGTAGCAGACACAAACAAGACGTATGCCCATCAGATGGTGCGGACTGACAGCTCTCTGCAGAAGTTGGACAAGTTCTATGGCTCTCCAGCCACTACAAATAAACCCTCCACCAGGTAACAGCAGCACAGTCACATCTGCCATCAACTTAACATGTAAGATTGGGTGAGGTTGAGTTTTAAATTTAACAGATTTTTATGGCTAGCCTGTTTTTATTTATAAATTATAAGGAATGCATTATAAAATACTGTTGACATTTTATTGCAGTCCCACACATCCCTGGTATGACTGGATAAAATCACAAATGTCAGTTGGGATATCAAGTAAAATCTGGGAAATTTTCTTAGGAGCATTTGGCTGGGACCATACCAAACATGCATAAAATCATGAAAAAGCTAAAATGCAGAACATAAAATCAGGGTTTTCTATATTGCCATGTGACTAGCAGGCTGTGTTCTGCACCCACAGAGCTCACAGCTGTAAGGACTATGAACCACTTGTACTAGGACTAGCAAATAACCAAGCTCAGTACTGCAAGACAGTGTTTATAGCTTTTTTAACTTGCTGAGACTTCAGTGTTGAAAGGCACAGATGTTCACATCCTAGTTCTGAAATATGATCTGGTATGTTTAATTTCTCTCACACTGTTACATGTGTTTGTAACTCAACTGAATGAGATGCATTGGTTTTGACATTTGAAAATTACATTAGATTTTTAATTACACCACTTACTTTGCAGCAAACCAAGGAGTTCTGACCAAACAGCAGGTAACAGCAAAGAAATGGCATCAGGACTGAACAATCCACACAGGTGTGTCTTCTCAGTAGTTTGTGAAGCATGGTGCTTCAGATTGTGGGCTGGGAGATTAATTACTGCAACTTTTGAATCTTCTGTGATCCAGAACATGAAAACCTAGCAGTTTGTAGTGCCTCACATCAACCACTTTTGTACCTGATACTTAGTTAGTGTACACCATATCTTCAGTTTTCAAACTGTCATAGCAATTCTGTTGTCCTACAAATACTTGATGCTTGTATGTTTAGTTCTACCAAATTTTTTTTTAGTATATATCATTTCAGAAGTTGCTTAATGACCTGCGTTTGAATTTCATCCTCTATTCATTTCTTAAAACGTCATCTTTGCTGCCTGCTGAGCAAAATGTTGGGAAGTCTGATGTATTTTTAGTCACATGAAAGTACTGTATTTCATGTGTATTGGATATCAGCTCAGCTCTAGTTAGGTTGGTCAATAGGTACCATCATTTTGGAGGAACTGGGTGCCTTCATTTACAGGATCTCTTCAACAACCTATATGGAGGAAGCAGGTTTATCAGAAACATTAATGCCTGTAGACCAAACTGTGTTGTATTACATTGCAGAAGACTATTTTTAATATTGTTACCAATTCTCATATAGAGTAACTTCTGTTTCCAGGGTGGAATGCAAACTAACAAGTGTTCTTGAACTGCGGCATGATGTGGAAGACAATATGCATGTGGGGCTGAGGGATCTGCTGAAGAACAGTACCTTTGTCGGGTGTGTGAGTCCAAAACAGGCCCTCATCCAGCATGAGACAAAGCTGTTCCTGTGCAACACCGCTCGTCTGTGGTAGGTGCACCTGCCTACTGCACCTATTTGATGAATACTTATCATATGCTGTGTTTCTGCCTCACCTGCAGCAACTGTAATGAGGGCATATGATTATTCATTATTCACTAACCCATGTGCCATTTGATACTGTAATTTCAGCTATTGGAAGCATTACTACATTAACTATAAATGTATAAATAGGTAAATAAACAATTCCTGGGAGGTAATTAGAAATACATTGTTGTAAATTGATGGCTAACTGATTTTGCCTCCGAAATCCAGAAAAGTATGAAAGTGGATGATAATGATACTTTTTGTTTCAACATTGTTTCTTTGACAATTCAAAAAATGTGTGTCTCAAAAAGTCAGCCATTTCCTATGATGAGATAGGATCATTTGTGAGGCCATAATCCTGTATGCTGTGTTTTTGTTTCGATGTTTCCAGCCTTTCTTTTATCCCTGTATATAACTGTGCACATTCAGTTTTGATGCTGACCTAACCAGATGTTTGCCTTGCAGTGAGGAGCTGTTCTACCAGATAATGCTGTATGACTTCAGTAACTTCGGAATGATTAAGTTCACAGTAAGTATTCCCTGCATGTCCTGCAGCAGATTTAGATTATAACTTTTCCATTGGTGTGGTGACAGAGCACGTGCTGTGTTTACTCACTAATGCCTGGGTTTATATACATGTATATATATAGATATTTTTAACACTTGGGTGTGTATGTTTGGGTGGGTGGATTTTATATATATATATATATATAAAATGACTGCCCACACACACATGGCACTGTAGCTAAACTAGCCAAAAGATCATCACCTGAGTTGTTTCCACTCAAATACTTGACTATCTCATTATGTTAGAGTACAGATGTTACTTCCTTCTGCAGTTGTAGAGGCAGATTTGAAATGAGTTCCTGTGTGATCAGTGTTGTAAATAACAGTATCCTGAGAGAGGAGAAGGACTGTGTGCAGGAAACAATGAGTGCATAGCCTTACTAAGAACAGAGGGAGAACATTAGACAGGAGTGAATGTGACAAGTAGAGTAATGTATGTGAAGCTTAATCTATAGAATCTCTGTTGGTGTTCTCAGAATCCACTGCCTATTTATGAGATGGCACGTATGGCTCTGGATGATGCAGAGTCTGGCTGGACTGAAGTGGATGGCCCAAAGACTGAATTGGCACAGTCTGTTCAGGAGCTGCTCATAGAAAAGGCACCCATGTTGGATGACTACTTTTCAACAGTTATTGATTCGGATGGGAACTTATGCAGCCTGCCACTCCTGCTTGGTGTGTCTCAATGTTATACACAAATATGTAGATAGATGGATGGTAGAAAGTAGCATGTAGTACAATTCAGATTGCCATACATCACCTTCTAGGAAGTACATAGAAATGCAGTACAATAGAACTTTAACCCTTGAACTAGTAAACATTTCCTATTGCCCAGATTGGTGGGGACCAGATGAAATGTATGACTACTTACAGGAAAATTTAAAAGTAGTGCCTGAGTTACACACCGGGATATCTTGAGCAAAGTAATGCTCTGTGGTTTGTGCTAATCCAGGATACTGTTGTCATAGTATTCAGTGGTTTAAAATGCTTACAACACTGAAGTGTGGGCCGGGTAGCTCAGTTGGTATAGCGACTGACTACGGGCTGGACGGTCCAGAATCGAATTCTGGTAAGGACGAGATTTTCCCCCCATCCAGACCGGCCCTGGGGCCCATCCAGCCTCCTGTAGAATGGGTACTGGCTCTTTCCCGGGGGTAAAGTGCGGCCACGGCGTGCTGCTGCCCACTCATCCCCTTCTAGTGCCGCGGTCATGGAAGAGAAGAGCTATACCTCTACCCACACCAGGCCTGTAACAGGATCACTTTACCTTTACAACACTGAAGTACATGCAGCCCTTGTTTTAAGCTTTTTTTGCTTTAATGCCCCTTGCCGATTTACACCACTTCTTAATTTGCGCTCTCTCATCTTTGGTTCAACACCCTTTGGCTGGCTGTGTTCTGTTATGCTAACCCTTGTTGCTGATGGGAATATCATTTTTTATTTATGTCTACTTTTTCAGGAATCCAACTAGGGTGTAAAACAAGGGTTATGTGTAATGATTGTCAGAAGTATTGTGTAACAAGGATCTTCACAATTTATTCTGTTCACCCACTATTGTCACGTTAAGTCAGGCAAGATGAGGTGGGTATAATGTATAAGATGCATGGGATAAACAAGAACTGTTTACAAAATTTTGTTCTGCAACATCAGGGGAAGAGACTGAACACATTATCGGTTGGTTTGTGTTGATGGTGTGGGTTTGTTAAGTGGAAACATAAATACCACAAGAAAGCTCACAGATGTTATTACACACAGATAAGGAGGTGGATGTGAAAGTCAACTGAGAAATCTAAGTATGTGGTTAATATTAGAGAATTTCACTTGACACTGTGTTTCATGGTAGGTGGATACCAGTGTTGTGGAGGAACAACCTGCCTCTGTGGTCAATGTAATAATCAGTATGTTCCCCAGAAATGGTGGTTGCTATCAATCAGACTCAAGACTTCACATCCTAGGAAGTCACCGCTTAGTTTTCACCGTGATGAGAACTTTAAATTGCAGTTTGTTTTCTGTTAAATGCTGCAGTGCATTGTTTGACAGAGTTTCCTCTTCAGATCAGTACAACCCTGCAACCTGCGGCTTGCCACTCTTCCTGTTACATCTTACAACAGGTGTTATTTGGGATGAAGAAAAGAGTTGCTTTGATAGCTTCTGTCGAGAAATTTCACGGTTCTACAGCCGGCAGCTTGAGTCAGATTACTGGGAGGATGGACATGAAGATAATGTTTCACAGGTACACATTTGTCATGCACCTGTGGTGCTAATACATACTGTAATAGGAAAGAAAACTGAATAACTGTCATTAACAACTCAACTTTGGTAATTATTTAATTTTAGATTGTACTACATGTTTCAGCCTTACATGGCCATCATCAGGCACTTGTATTTGTACAGATGCTGAGAAATGTGTGTATAACACAATGAAATTCATGAGTAAGACTGAGATTTTATTCTTAAAAAAAATTTTGAAGTTAAAGAAACATTTTTAGTGTTTTTAATGCAATTCTATCTGAAAAATTTCAGGTGGTTCCCACAGAAGTAAAAAGTAAGAGTTTTACTGTATATTTAAGAAATGTAACATATTTAAAACAAGTACTTAAGTAACAGATTTGTCACAAAGACGATAAAAAGGGTATTAACAATCACAGAAATGTAGTGTTAGAAATCTGTGCAGTAGGATAATAGGCTTAATGCATTTCACTTGGAACATTTTTGGTATTGTTTGAGTAGTAGTATTTTTTAATTTCATTTTAGTAATGTATAAAACTGCTGGAATATTGGAATTTGTGGACTTTATGATGCAATTTTTTTTTTCAGAAGGATACAGGTGATAGTCAAGACCTGAGGTGGGTTGTTGAGCATGTCATATACCCAGCTCTGCGTCGCAGCTTTTTGCCACCCAAGTGGTTTGCAGAAGATGCCACAATTCTACAGATTGCCAACTTACCAGACCTCTACAAAGTGTTTGAGCGTTGTTGATTACTACACTTTTTTTATTTGTAAACTCTGTACATGGAATGGTCATTGCTATATAAAGAAGGAAACTTTTTCAGAAATTGGTATATATCATTTTTACTCTTTTCCTTCCCTGTGACTCCCTAAATGAAAAGTGGGAGGTGACACTAAATCCAGGCCGCTTTACCCCAGGGAAAGACCGGTGCCTGTCGCGTAGGAGGCCGAGTGGGCCCCAGGACCGGTCTGGACGGGTGTGGAAAAGCTGGTACCCACCAGGATTCGATCCCCGGACCGCCCAGCATTTGGCGAGTCACTATGCCGACCCACTTTTTAGCGGAGGTACGTCTTTTAAAGGTATGTGTTGTTTGTGCACAATTCTGTTTGCCATGCCTGCTTTTCCTGCGCAACTTGTGCATAAATCTGCTGCCTGAATGGGCATAGTTTATTTTTTCTTATTGGCTGTGCAAACTTGTGTTTCGCGTCTTCTTCAAACTGCTACCTTCGCACCGACATTCGAACGAGCTGTATGTACCCATGCGTCAGCCCACGAAGGCCATGTCATAGGATGAGAAAGGGGAGTGTATACCTACGAAATGCGCAAACCGGTGCGCATAGGTAACGAAACTCTCTTCCGTGTTACTGTTTGCTGTTTACCGTAGATGGGAGTAGTTTGTAGTGTCTTTGTTGGAAGTGCAATTATGTAGTTTTGTATACTAAAATATGCAGTTAATATATGGGATTTTGTGCCTTTTATCGTTGTACTGAGATTCGTTACGCCAGTTGACACACTTGAAGCCTCGGATACATTCAAAATGTTGAGATTTTTGAGTCGTAGGAAAGGACGTAATGTACAAAAAACATCGACACAACTTGCACCTGGATCACAGCGACTCATCTCCAGTAAACATCTCGTTCCGTGTAGAGTTATACTTTTAGATGGCAGCGATTTGTCCATAGATTTATCTGTAAGTATTTATTCAGGACCACCACGCATGTAAGTAGTAAGTTCAGTACACACTGCTATCCGTCAGTGGGACAGGTGGCTGCTTACCTAGCTGCGATAGAGTACCACACTTGTGATCCAGTTATGTGTAGTGTAGTATTGGTAACAAAGTCAAATATTAGTGTGAGTAGCAAAGTCGAAGGCTTTGTAATATGGTCATACAAAATTAATAGAAAGCAATACTGAAGTTGGGACAGTGTAGCTTAATATTCGATACAGAGGTAAATTAGTGTGTAATTAAGTAGGCTTAATTTTTGACGAAATCCACTTCAAACGCCAGCTGAAGAGTTAGTTTCCACATCCTGTACGTAAGAATGTGGTAAAGATTATGAAATAAAAACTTCGATTTTGGCAGGGAAGTAATGCAACTGTGAAATGAGAGGAGGTACAGAAGAATCGCCTTGGTTAATGTGGGTTCTTTTGGGTTTCTTTCTGAATTCTGTTCTTGATTAACATGCTTATTTTATTGAAGCCATATTTATATTCCAGCTCTATAAGCGGTTACTAATCATTTGCTGTACTGACCTATTAGGTTAGAAGAGTGTATTGTAATGTCATGCAGTGACAGCAGAAGACAAAATTCACTACCATTACATTTTATACTGTTAGGTTATGTGTATTTAGCATCATTCTGAACTTGGAAAACGGTGGTGTATTATTATTCTGATGGATACTTGAACTTCATTTGCCATCTAGTTTAAAAAATGTGAAGATCTAAAATTGCCATGATTCAGAGACTGGCCGTGCTTTGCCAGAGATGAATTAGAGAAAGTGAAGTCTGTTCAGTGGGGCTTGTTAGACAAGGCTGATCTTAATGAGCATGCAGTATGAAAGTATGAAGATACATTTAGAATTAATTGCTGTTCTAATTATTTGTGCCATGTGAAGAATTTTGTCAACTTAAGTTGTGTATGGTCAATTGAGAGGATAATTGGCAAGTAGTGAATTAATAAATTCTGTAAAAGGAAGTGATTCATTTTTAATTTGAGGTACCATCTAGACATTTACTTAGAGGGACTCAGGAGAGTCAGTATAGCTTGTCTTAGAATATGCTAAAAACAAGCAAGATTGCTAATGGCTTGAATGTGATGTTGTATCTGTGTAAATTAAGTGGGTTCATTGGTGGTGTTGAATTATATAGCTCTCTTAACCACATAGGTAGGTAGTCAACCCTCACTCCCCCACAGGAATGGTTTATCTGAAGTTGAAGTTCCAGCTTAGGCTGAATGGCTATGGTTGAATTCGTAATTGAAGTACTAATTTTTTTGTTAGTTGCCATGTTTGTATATGAGGCTTCATTTTTGTAAGATGTGATGCTGTGGCATTGGTGGGTGGTTCCTGACATTTCTCCAAAACACTGGGAACCATTTACCCCACAACATCGCATCACAGAAGACCTGAATTCAGCAAAGCCATTGTGAGCACCTCAAATCTTGCACATTCATTTTTGTTGCACCTGGCTTAGAATCCAGTGGGTACCTGGAACTGTTGCCAGGGGAAAAAACATCATCACAGTGAAGCTGACCACTAAAGACATGGAAGTATAAAGGTCTAGAATGTTTGGAGCTTTCCACCATGCACTGTGAATGCCTTTAGGTTTTTCTGACCTTAATTGTGTTTTAAATCTAATATCTAATGGGTGGATGAAGTAACAGCAGGCTGGAGAAAATTGCTTGATGAGTATCTTTGTAATTTGTTCTCTTCACCAGATATTATGAATTTGATAAAATCAAAGAGGATGAGATCTATGGAGTATGTAGCATGTATGAGAGAATTAAGAACTGAATGCATGGTTTTGTTTGCAAGACCTAAAGGAAGGAGTCCGCTTGAAAATCTTAAATGTTGATTAGGTATACCATTAAAATGGGTCTTAAGGAGATAGGATGAGAGGAGGTGGACTGGATGAATTTGGCTTCCTGTGAATACTGTAATCAACATGTAGGGTGCACAAAATAAGTTAAGTTTGTGGCCTAGCAGGTGCCTGGTAGCTCATCAGTAAGGATTTTGCTGCATGGAAGTAGTGTAGTCAGTTTAATGTCTGGCACCAATGGCAATGTTGAGAGGCCTGTAGGTTAGTTTTTATATGCAGCATTGTTTCATGGATGACATCTAACTCTGGGGAGCAGAGTGCTTCTTAGAAGGTGGTAGTTCCACATCCAGTCAAGAAATAAAAGTACTGACTGAGTGGACATCCTCAATACACGATGTGGTTAAACCCTGAAATCTGATATGGGACATCACACACAGACTACAGATATTGAAGGATGAGGGAGCAGTGGCAGTTGGTCCCTTGTTCCATAAAAGCAGGCCTTGTCTGACATGTGAACATGAGGGGCAGTGACATTGTGCACGTAAAGAACAATCACAGGAAACTGTGTTAGCCATACTGAGTGCAGCAGTGTATTAATTATATCCAAACATAAGCCTCTTGTGCCATTATTCACCTAATTATCTTCAAGAAACTCTCAGGGAACCACAACTCTTCCTCATATCTCAAGGTTTGCCCTTTTAAGTTCATTTGGCTGTATATTATTGCATAATATAGACTGCATTTCTTTTATATGGAAACTTTGTCAACTGAATAGTTTAGCTCAGTTGTTTTGCTGAAGTCATTTGAATAGTACATAACACCATGTCAGGTTAGTTATGAATTGGGAAGTAAGCAGTTAATCCCTATTTCAAGATATTATCCTAACATATTCTTGGAAGAACATGAATCTTTTTAACTCTGCTTCATTTCATTGTGCTAAGGCCACAGAAAGAAGTCCCATGGATGTTGGGGAGGATTAGTTGAGGCTTCCACTGTTGTATGTTCTGCCTTCAGTTATATTCCTCTTAAGTCTCCTTTTCCCAAAGCCAGCCAGTTGGTCACTAGCAAAGTTTATGGGTACCGACATTCCTGTCAGCAGCATGAGTTAATGTGGAGGGACTTTGTCGATTGGACTTCTGGTGTCATTAGAGTGACCTGTATAAATTATAGAGTCCTTCATTATGTGGTATCCTCAGTAATGTACAGGTTTATCCTTCTTAGCTCCGACTGTTGTTTGAAGTATTTTGATTCATATGATCATAATTGGCTCTAAGCAATCTGGTTTATGACATTTATAATAACAAGCATTTTTTCCATATAATATTTTCTTAATTTCTCATGAACTTTATTTCTTCTTATTATTGTAGGGCTCATGTACCTTAATTCTCAAACATTTTCAAATGGGGAAGATACTCCTGATGAAATTTGTCTCCATATTTGAAGATTAATTTGTGGTGTGGAATAAGCTTGTATTTTCTACCCGGTAGAGGATGGTGTGGGGGTGCAGTTAGTTAAGGTACTGTGCTACGAGCCCAAAGGTTGCGGGTTCGAGTCCCGATGGTGTCATTGGAATTTTTCTTCTTCTTCTTCTTCTTCTTCTTCTTCTTCTTCTTCTTCTTCTTCTTCTTCTTCTTCTTATTATTATTATTATTTATTTAACGTTCCATAGATCCACAAACAATTTCAAAGTTTAGGATATAGAACATGTCAATAAAAGTATGTAAGTATAAATGTAAAT
>Ga0136643_10009659_pt1 | contig 14202 bp, 7 predicted proteins | sample TergutLab28metaG_FD_96883 | JGI IMG/M metagenome (GOLD analysis project Ga0136643, IMG submission 96883) | Labiotermes labralis P1 segment gut microbial communities from Petit-Saut dam, French Guiana - Lab288 P1 (version 3) (version 3) | ecosystem: Host-associated > Arthropoda: Insects >... | reverse complement strand
AATTTCTTTACTAGCTGCAAACCAGTTAGCTTCTCAAGAAGGACTCTGCACCATGGAGTAAGTAAGTAAATCATAGTGGCAATCAAGATGTCTCCCGTCACTGAAGTTACAGAAGTTTTATATTTCCACAGCTTCTCTGCTGGCATTGTTATGAAATTCTTCATTGGTTTCACAGCGGTAATGAACTTTTGAGCTTAATTGTGATTCGTTAACAATTAGCTCAAATATTACAATTAATATTTAAGCAACCTCGAACTAGTACTCACGTACAAAAGACAACTTTAGCTTACCGCTGCACATTTAAATACCGTCATAATTTTGCAGCATGTGACTCTTATGTAAATAAACACTACGCGATCAGCAAAATAAATTAATGCTTAGCAATAAAACTTTTAATTTACAAACTAATTTACGAGCTGGCATTTAAATACAACTTTTTATTGTTATAACATTTGAGAATTTCCTGGATGAACTGAAGAAAATTACAACAATCTCACGAAGGCAGACGGTCACGTGATTGAGATGCCTACCGAGTGGGTCACATGACGAAGCAACTACACCTTTGGTCCTTCACAGCGGGAAGAGGAAACTAATTCAAGGCGCCTTGCATGCGGCAGTACCTCCTGCCTCCGTTTACTGAAGCAAACAAACGCTTAGAACTCAGTCGTGACCAGAATTAAGTGTCCACATCTAAAGCCTTATTTATATATGCGTTTGTTACTTTAGCTATATAATTGCACTTCGAACTGTCACCATTAGTACCTGATCACGTGTGAAGGTCATCTTCTTTAGAACAACGTATTTCAGAATGTTACCAACTGTCCGGCTAGGGAAAGCAACTTTACAGCGACTAACTGCTGTGAAATTTAATGTTCTCGCGGCGGTGATTATGAACACTGTTTTCTTATAGAATTGACGCCGTACAGTTGGGTAGAAGTGAACTATCGTTTCACGTACCCTAATAATGGAGGGAACAGTATCACCTGAAACTTCGGGACCCTTCTATCATATCACCCAGCGTCACATCCAGAAAGACAGTAATCTTACGCTGTTGTAGGTAAGCGAGCATCTAATCGCAGCGAAGCAAGAGAGACTAACCTTCCTCCTCATGCTGAAACTCTCACCATATGGATTTTGTGGAAATTTCATATTTGGGATTGTCAATAAAATTTTGGTTAAAATTCTACAAAAAAAAGTTTCATGATGAACTACTGTGTGCGCGCCAAGAAATGGCATCACAGCTGGATGATGGAGGGGGCGGAAGAAATTGTACGGCTCGCTCTCTTCCGAAAGCAACAGTACACTTAGGCATACCTTCTGCCTTACAGGGTAATGATATCAAACACAAAAGATTCAACATCTTCAGTATCACTGCTCTCTTCACAACCGCTATAGTAAAAAGGTAAAGTGATCCCGTTACAGGCCCGGTGTGGCCCAGAAGGTGAGTAGAGGTATAGCTCTACTCTTCCAAGACAGCAGCACTAGAAATGGGTGAGTGGTCAGCAGCACGCCCAGGCCGCAATTTACCCACTGGAAAGACCCGGTACCCATTTTACAGGAGGCTGGGTGGGCTCCAGGGCCGGTCTGGACGGGCGGAAAATCTCATAACCGCTATCATTGCCCCTTAAATCACTTATGAAGTAATTTAAAACATTTTATACAGTGGCGTATTTTTTCAGTGTTGGTTACGTCACAACAATACGCTTCTTGCAGGTTGGCAAAATCTTTTGTAAAATAATCTTAAGTAATGCCCTGTATAACCCGTTGGTCAAAGCCATCTTCTTCTGCTTGATGGCCCTTTGGGCATTTCCTTTTTTTTTTTTCCTAGCGTTGTCAAGTCACCATCTACCACACAGTTATTACCTTCGTTCCTTATCGAATGCCAGGAAAGACGCTCAACAAAGTATTTAACTTAATTAGCTAATTAACAATCCTGTCCTAGAACAGGACAATTTTAGCCTCAAATTTTTATATAAGTCAGGAAGATGTCCCTATAGCGCTGCAACTACTGTAGCCCAAATGGGCACAACTTGCAGGGAGAATTGATTGATTGATTGAGTTGCATTTTTGGTTTGACGCCTCTCAGCCTCGATGCACCTAGGCCCTGATTTAACGGGACCCTTGTGCCCCATATCAAATCATTAAAGTTCCAGATGGCCCCAAAGCCTAAATCCTCCGGGTCCAAGAAAAAGGAGCCCAGATACGCATGTCTGAGTGAGGCCAAAGCTTCACATTCACAAAGAATGTGGGCCAAACTTGCAGGGAGAAACTGCGTGTTTATGTACCGTTTTAATTAATTAAACAAAGCATAATACTTTACTACGATCTAAAGCACGCACCGTATTTGCCGAATTCTATGTTTCGTGCAACAAATTTCAAGGTCAATCCTAACACAATTCTTATTATATAGCTTGGTTCAAAAAGATGGACTCAATTTCGTACTTATATATTTCCTGAACTATATAAGGTATGTGAATGATCTACATAACATTTGAAAGAGGGGGTCCTAAAGTTTCAATTACCACCGCTAGAGCGCTCGCCTAGCGCACAGCCGTGCAGCAGCGTCAGTTGAGAGCAAAATGGCTACTATGCAGCACAAGATTTTTTTTTGCGTTCGTCAGTTCATTAAAACTCAGTCGCCGACTGCTGTGCAGCGTGCGTTTCGTCTTCGTTTCAACATTCAACCTCCAACGAGGAAGAGCATTTGTCGTTGGAATCACCAATTTGAGCAAATAGGCTATCTGTGTAAAGGCAAAAGCTCCGGTCGACCACGTGTATCAGAGGAGAACGTGAGACGAATTCAAGAGAGTTTTGAGCGTAGCCCACGCAAGACAACCCGCAGAGCGAGCAGAGAACTTGGAATATCGCAACCAATTGTCTGGCGTGTGTTGAGGCGCCGTTTACTCTTCAATTGAGTCCATCTTTTTGAATCACCCTGTATATCGAACTGCTAAGCTGCTACATGTTTCGATCCCATAGACGGATCATTAACAGGATGTGTATAGAAACAATACTTTTTACTCAACTACGTAAATGTAAATTCGTTTGTAAACGGAGGTCACGTTTTAGTACGATGAGGTTACAATTTCTGCAAAATGAACAAACGATGGAAGAAGTTGTCGTAAGTTTAAGCTGTGTGCGTGGGCATAAATTTTACGTTTTGTTGACAGTGCATCTCGATATATTCGCGTAAAGATCAACTTGATGCGCTAATTTATCGTCGGCTTATTTCGTCAATCAACCTCTGCATGTTTCGGGCGTATTTATAGCCCATCATCGGGAGTAATACTTTTTACTGATCCTGCTCGCAAGCTGTCAGCGAACCTGCATGACATATACCATTGCCGTGTGTACAGTAAGGAACTCCTAATAATGGACAGAGGAACTGTCCGAAATATGTAGAGTTTCATTCCAAAAATAAATTTGAGAAATTAGTGCATCTAGTTGGTTTTATTATAAAAGAGTATACTGTATATATAAAAGAGTATACTGTATATATAAACGTACAACTGGTACTTATTGTTCTTTTTAAGTACCAACTGTTGCATATACAATGTACCTCCTGATGATGGGCTACAAATACCCCCGAAACATGTAGAGGTTGACTGACGAAATAAACTGAGGATAAATAGTGCATAGGCCTAACTTGGCTAATAACATTGGGGTGGGGGGGAATCGACCAGGGGTATTAGGAATTTTATTTTACGAGGGGATCAAGTTAGAAACAGGGTGACAATTTGCTTGCACCAGTCCTTAATATACACACGCACCGTGAGACATGGATAAATCTCACAGCGTGTGTTAAAATACTCTGTGTATCTCTAGAAAGTATTCACAAAATTAGCACCTCGGGAAAATAATACAACAAATGCGCCACAGGTCCGGACAGTTAGCAACAGCTTTAACCCCTTAAAGACTAAGTGAAAGTACTTTTCTATCCAACGTTCTACCATTCCATAAAAAAAAAAAACTTAGCTCCTTGGAACGACCGCGATTGTCCTTCTGGTAAGAGCAACATGTAGATGAAGATGAGGCTGGAGCACTGATGGAATGGCATTAACAGAAGAAAGCGAAATGCCCGGAGAAAAATATGCCCCAGAGCCATTTCGTCCACCACAAATCTCAAACGGACCAAGCTTGGATCGAACCCAGGCCTCCACGGTTATAAGCCTCAAAATATTGAAAGAGTCAGTTTATACCGTACAATAAACACACCCCGTCTCTGTTATAAAATCAAATAAGGTAATTCTGTACAAAAATAATAAATGGTTTTTTTGAAACAATAAAAAAACAAACACTCTGTGGGAAGAGCGCAGAATTCGTTTCGTGTGAAACATAGTGGTACATGCAGTAAACACTAGGCTTTAATTAGTATCTGAGTGGCACAACCGGAATGTTCATAGCCTGATCGAATGTAACGCAAGTGTTCACTATATCTGGTCTTCGAGTTCCTCCCACTCTGGCCTATCTACAAAAAAAAATTCATACACGCCTTATTACACTCAAGGAATGTTAGCTTAAGTATGTTCTATTTGGCAAAAATTAGGTGGTGTGTCTTTTATTTTCATCGTTTTAGGTAGGGTTTCACTCTTTTTTATAGGCCACGCAGGCCCTTAGGGTGAGTAGGGCCATAGCTCTACTCTTTTCTGGAACTTTCGGCACTAGTTGGGGGGTGGGGGGTCAGCCCCACGCCCCGGCCGCTTCTACCCCCGGGGAAGACCTGGTACCCTTTGGACAGGAGGCTGTGTAGGCCCCAGGGCCGGTCTGGACAGGCAGAAAATCTCGCCCCCACCGGGATTCGATACCGGACCGTCCAGCCCGTAGCTCAGTCGCTATACCGACTGAGCTACCGGGCCCACTTCATCGTTTTATGTTTGTGCAATATATTTCATTTTCGAAGTTGAGTTTGTTACTTTCCTATGTACGGACCTATATATTGTCACCACTGGCATTGACACCACCGGGAATCGAACCCGCGACCTTCCGGCTTGTAGCGCAGCGCCTCAAACAACTGCTGCACCATGTGGCCCCATATTATGTTTATTATTACAGGTTAATTCACGTTCAAATGAAAGTTGAAAAACATGTAGGGCTAACGGACCCTTAACGTATTTGAAAACCATATGCACATAGGGTCGACTCAGCCTCCAACAGAAAAGAGTACCAGGAGCATTTCCTGGGGGTAAGACGGCCGGTGCGTAAGGCTGACAACCTTATCACCATCCTGTGCCGTTGTCATGGCACACAGGATCCCTAAAGACGATGCTTGTTTACAAAGGAAACATTCTGTGTCTTTGATAAAAGCTCATATTTTGGTGAGTCCTAAAATATTTGCAATATAATATTCTCTTCTTAATACACGGGTGCTGATAAGTCCTTAGCCCGACCAGGAAGGAAACAAGCTAATGTTTCTGTCAGAATGGCGTGAATTTCCTTTGGCGCCTTGCCTTGCAGGAAAAGAAACTTGATGACAGCTCACGTCTCGATGTTGTTGAAATCGCGCGCGTCCCTAACATGCTTCCGAGCTTGTTTAATTCCTGGTCGGGCTAAGGACTTATCAGGACACCGGTATAAGAGGCACTCCATAAAAATGAACAAAATTAAAGTTTTTAAAAAAATATTGAAACGTTAGTCAAAAAGAATTACAAAGAGCATTATGAAAAACTGAGGAAATGTCGCTGGCATTATAATTCCTTCAGATTCTGCCTCAGTCAAAAGGAACTGAATTGCACTAACGAAAGTTGACATAACGTTACAAACACCATATTTATTTACAGCACAAACCAGATGCAATATAGTAACTTCTTATTGGTAAACAAAATGTACACTGCAATACAGAAGCCGCCATAGCTCAGTCGGTAAAGTGACTAAACAAGTTGGGCTAAAAAGCGTGGTTCGATTTCCAGCAGGTGTACGACACATTCTCTTCTCTAGGGCAGTGTTTCTCAACCTTTATGAGACCGCGGCCAGGTAAATTCTTTTTTCATAAGACGAGGGCCCGGTCCCAACAAATTTGCTCGTAAATACATTTCCATTTTTTTAAGTTCATACATTACACTAACATAAGTATTAATAATTAATTATGGCATTATCATAAAGAGTATTAGTACACTTATGTATACGGTGTGGCATGTTGACAAATATAAAATTACATTTAAATTACTTATCAATCACTGGACTAATGAAATCTTGTAGCATATTGTAGTTTCCTCAGGCCAATGTCTGGGTCTGATTTTGTGGACACATTCATGAATACTTTTCTCCTCAGAATATTTCCACTACAAAACATTTATTCATGAAAATTGCTTAGAAAACTAAAATGACAATTCCAGGAGAACCTCTCGCGGCCCGGTATAATTGATGCCAGGACCCGGTACCGAGCCGCGGCCCGGCGGTTGAGAAGGTGTTCACGCTGGCTCTGGGGCATCCAGGTTCCTAATTCAAGAGTGCCAGGAGCTTGCTCCTGTTCCGGGGATAGAGCGGGCAGTGAATTTGGCCATTCATCTGTCGCGCCGAGGTTAGAAATCCGTTACGTTACGTTACACTCCCACATCATTGCCCTCACGGCACCATTTCTGCTGCAAAGAGGTAACTTTAGTTTGCACTTAAAGGCACTACTGTATAAAGACAATTATCGAAGTGGCGAAACACAGCAGACTTCATACGGGTTTCATGATGAAGAGTTGATTAAGCATGTAAAACTTCAATTCATTGCAAGAAACTAAGGACTACTGTATAATTCGGCAGGATTATGACGACGGTATATTACATTTCAAATTACTTTTTGGAATTTAACATTCAGAGGACCGTGCATCGTGATATATTCTTACAATGAAAGTCAACGAGATGCACTATTTCTCAACTTTATTTGGTAAAGAACTCTACATGTTTCGGACAGATTTACTGTCCATCATCAGGAGCTGGCGAGGTCATCCTGACCTCGCTAGCTGACAGTCAACATAACTAGCATGACATATATCTATTGTTGTGAATACAGTATTAAGACTCCTGATGATGAACAGTAAATCTGTCCGAAACATGTAGAGTTCTTTACCAAATAAAGGTGAGAAATAGTGCATCTAGTTGGCTTTCATTATAAGAATTACTTTTCGGACTACGTCCACCGTTCCGTGTCTATAATAAAAATTAAAACAAGTTTGTGTACCGATCATGTCCGCGAAACGCATTTACCATTCTTTGCAACACGGGATTACAGACAGAAGTCCAAAGAGCCAATGACACCAATGGGCCTCTTACATCCACCATTACGACCAGATAGGTGGCGGAGAAGGTACTAACAACCATAATATGAAACCCCCTCGAGATGAAAAATTGAAACGGTGCCCCCATAGTGTGGGGCTAAGCATAGCTACAACGTGTTTTAATCGAACTGTGGAATTGACCCAACTGGCTTAATTTATTCCTCCTTATCCTCTGTCCACATTTTCTTCACATAAATCGTCCAAAAATAAACGTATTTGCAATCCACAGTCATGACTTAATTAACTGTTTGATTTCACGTACATTTCATACTACTGTTGGTTTTTCACACGCCCGTGCAGTACCCAAGGTTATCAACTCTGAGGTAGAGTTCCTTGTTCCCCAGATCTTCAGTCTCAGTCAGCACATTCTTCAACCCATTGTTCGAGATAAGCCTGTAATATACGACATTTTGGGACATTACAGCCCAGCATCCTTCTTCAGGTGCAACACAACAAAGCAGGCCGTTATTCCGCATATATTAACATTGCCATCTCTAGCCGAATGCGTTAGCAGCTTAACATTGTCAGTTCATGTTCGTTGGTATGAGGCACAAAAGTATACCCAAGAACTGAATACAATGTTGGAACGCAAGCGTGTTTAAACCTACATTTCAGCAACAGCTGAACGAAATAACAGCTCTGGCTATCCTGCTCTGTTCAAAGATATGACGTCACGAAAAATATGATTCGCCATGCGTCTTCAGTTTCCTGCAGTAGAACTGTTAAATACTCAAAATATGTATCCACCAGACATCAAAATGTACGATCACATAAAAGTAAGCTAATTAAAAATTATACTTTCACACCGTGTCTGTGGTAGAAATCCCTCCAACCGCAGACTGACGGATGCAGAAAAATTATACATCATATCGTTCATTTCCGACAACATTGTCACAATTCAAAATTTGTGATTTTTCAGGAGAAACGTTTAAAGGTTTTGAAGTGCTATAATTTTCTGTGAGTGCAACGACGACATAACTGCTCTCCAGCGGCGAGTTTTGCAAACTGTGTTATGACACTATACCTGTTAAAAGTGCACCTGCAAACGTTTCTTACTATACCAATAACTCAAAAATGCCAAATTTTGAGTTGTGACACTCTTGTCGCAATTGAGCGATATGTACACATACACAGTACAGTGCTCCTAATAGTGTGGTCTAGCACGCAGGATCTATCGTGCAGCGTAGGGGGAGGGGGGCATTTTAAATAAAAATGAAATTAAATACGTGTTCCATTGATAACCGTTACTAAGTAACACCACCTTAAAACTGGAAGTACACTGATGATTTCTTGTTCATTACATGTCAGACACGTGGAGCTTGTCGTTCAGGTGACCTTGCATCGTGATAAATTCTTATAATAAAACCAACTAGATGCACTAATTCCTCGAATTTATTTTTGGAATAAAACTCTACATGTTTCGGACATTTCCTCTGTCCATCATCAGGAGTTTTACACTGTACACACAGCAATGGTGTATGTCATACAGGTTTGCTGACAGCTTGCGAGCAGGATCAGGACGCAACCGTCCTGATCTTGCTCGCAAGCTGTCAGCATAACCTGTATGACACACTCGTATACCATTGCTGTGTGTACAGTGAAAACCCCCTAATGATCGACAGAGGAAATGTCCGAAACATGTAGAGTTTTATTCCAAAAATAAATTCGAGAAATCAGTACATCTAGTTGGTTTTATTACAAGAACATGTGGAACATCTTTCGTTAATCAGCGCTTCTGCACAAGTTGAAGCAAGTGGCAACAATGTGTTGAATCTACGAACAACTAAATTTAATGCTATTATTTTTTTATTGGTCTTCAGTCCACTTAAGTTTATCCTAAATTGCTTGATCTCTTATACAGATTCAGAAGGATTTGTGTTCGACAGCATCAGATGTTGGGGCTTAATGTTCTCGGCGTCTTCCGAAAACATTAAGCCATCACGGTTCGGAGCTTGTCTGGCACTCCAGTTAACTTCACACAATTCCTCCTCCCCTCTCCCTCCAAAAAATTCACGGTAGTGAGATCGGGTAAACAAGGTGGCCACACAACTGGCCCGCCTCTTCCTATTGTATTATTATACAGCCCGTTTGTGACTCAAAAAACTTATCTTGGACCATCAAATGTCAAAGGCCCAAGGAAGTTAGTTTTAAATTTTAACGTCCGCTGTCATTTGCACAACCATAAAAAAAAAGAACGCCTCTATGTGTAAAGTTTAATAACTCCTTTATTTGAAAAGTTCTTGTCATGTGGCTTCCGAAAACTGATTACCAACCACGAACTTGTTTTTCATAGTCTCCTGCACCCTCACACGCGCATGAATTCTCGACTCTACACGTGGTAGTTAAATTGTGTGCCTGGCGCACTCAATACAGATGGCGTTTCGTCACAAGTTCCACTACGTCATATGACATATAACGTTGTAACGTTAAGAGGGCAGTCAACACAAAACTTCGTTTCGTCTGTGAAATGTACTCTGCTCGTCTCAGAATATAATTTTCATCAATTCCATCTAATATGAAATTTGAATTTTGGACCCTGTTTGGAGGATCAGTGTCTAATCTCACGTCTAATTTCAATTCCTTTTTAGCAAGTAATCTCAGCCACTTATAAAAATTATGTATCGTGGTTTTGGGTATACAAATTTACAAATTAATACAGGGGTGCTGATAAGTCCTTAGCCCGACCCTGAAAGGAAACAAGCTACAGCGACCAAGACTTACAACACTATACCAAGACTCATTACGTACAAACAACAGCAATATAATCCTGTTGTTTGTACGTCATTAAGTTTTGGTACAGTGTTGTAAGTCTTGGTCGCTGTAGCTTGTTTCCTTCCAGGGCCGAGTTAAGGACTTATCAGCACCCCTGTACAAGCAATGGATATCTTCAGGCTGCGTACACATGAAGTCCGCATGCGTTCAACATCCTCATCTGAAGACTGTCGTTCTTCTAATACTTTTTTCTTATATACGATTAAGCAAATCAATAACGAATCGATCTGATACTTGTAGAATCTCTTCCGTCGAATACTGCTTCGGATACAATAAACTATATATCGGTGAATCAGACGCACTGGGCTTTCTTTTGAACAGACGATATCATCTAGTAGTCGGCGCGGATCTGCAAGTTTGATCTTCAGTGCACGCCGTTTCATACAAGGTAAATACTGCGTTACCTGAAAACTCGCGGCAAGGCACATTATCATTTACTCCCATTAGCTAACAGCGATGTCGACTTCACACGCAAGTCTGGTAGCAACCGGAGTAATCTCCGTCCTTATCCTCAAGTTCGTCAGACCCAAAGCTCGCAGATTCGTGTCGCCTGCTACACTGCGTCACGACTATACTGCTGCCAAGAAAATGTGTGTGCACGTGTGCAGTGTTACACAGCCTTAAGACTATATATGCCCATTAGCTGTTCAACTTTAAAACGACATAGTTCTTTTCCCAAAATCGTGCACTGTTGTGGGTCTATGTTCTGTCAACACTAGCTTCACCTTACAGAAAAGTTATGCTTTGTCAAACAAGCCAGAAAATACAAAGCATATAAAGTCCGACACATTCACTCCTGTAAGAATATTTATCTCTTAAACATTGGACTTTCAGAAAAATGTGCATCATTTTTATTTTCAATTATTGCTTTCGAAACACCTGCAAATAATTGCAGAGATGCAAGCAGAAACACATGAACGTTGTGAAGTCAAATAGTTTCTGGAATGATAGCCAGTTGATACTACTGCTGTCAGCACGAATTTCTACTGTCAGATGTAGGCGAACTAGAGTCTCGCTTGGAATAAGGTGACTGTTGAGAAATGTGTTAAGAAAAAGTATGTGTCGCACCACTTGCGATTCTGGTGTACCCAAAAAGCGAAGACTTGAAAGAACAGCAGACTACATAAAATTCTGCTTACAATGGGTAAACATGCTACAGAAATTCTGATGTTTTGTTGACCGTGCATCTCAAGATATTTATCTCAGTATTTAACCAACTTGATGCACAAAATTTGTTTCACAATAAGTTTTATTTCATGCCTCTACATGTTTTGAACACACGTGCTCATCATCAGGAGGTCAAAATTAAATTACACAGCCTCTGGTATCATCACACCTACATGTGTGATGATACCAGAGGCTGTGTAATGCAATTTTGACCTCCGGATGATGAGCACGTGTGCTCAAAACATGTAGAGCCATGAAATAAAACTTATTGTGAAACAAATTTTGTGCATCAAGTTGGTTAAATACTGAGATAAATGCTACAGAAACTTTCAAAATTTTGGAAGTACCTCTGGAGAGCACGGAATAGGAAAAACACAGATTTTTAGTGGTTTCACGAGTCCAAAATCAGAACATCCATCGATTAGCAAAACAGATAAAAATATGTACCCAGTGATAAAACTTCTCCCCGAAAACTAAAGAATACTATCGTGCAGACATTACCATGTTAGAAATTTTTTACATGGGTCAGTTCAGAGCAATCCAAAAGACAATGTGAGTATGCGCTGGGTCGCCGCTAAATTCGCAACTCGCCTGCTCGGTGAGGAGCAGAATTGTGACAAAACATGCCAAACAAAATGACTGTCGTTCCACATCCACCCTATTCACCAGATTTAACGTGGGACCAGAATGGCTTCCCAAGGACAGACAGGAAAACAAGCGGCAGTAGTTACAGGAAGGATGATGGGAACACCAGTTGTGCATGCTGCACTCATTGCATGAAGTTAGTCGCAGCACATGCTTTCACTAAAGTGTACAAAGCACGAGGCAATCAAAAAGTAAAGTGAAGTTCTTAATTACTCCATGTAAAAGAATCCGTGACAAATGCCAAGTGTACAATTTCGCCACATAATCACACATTTTTTTAATGCACATTGTGTGGCAGTGCACAAGCCATTTGATCCAATTAGCGAAGAACATCGTCACGATCAAAGCCACGAATTCATCGTGTCTTCAACTTTTGTCATCACTGGCAAATCTTCGTCCAAGCAAGGCTTCATTTAGTGGTCCAAACATGTGATAATCCGATGGAGGCAGGTCCAAACTATATGCGGGGTGTGGGAGAAGTTCAAACTTCAGCTGACTGCTGAAACAATGGCTGCTGCGGAATGCGAATGCGTGTTATCGTGAAGTACAAGAACCCCTTGGACAGCACACCTCTGCGCGCGTTGTGAATTGGCAGCTTTAGCTCTGCTTTCAACATTTCAGTGCATGATGCAGCAGTAATAGTAGTGCCTTGCTCAAGCTAATGCTCCATACTTTGTGGTTGGTCACTTATTACATCAGACTACATGCATGCACGTGTACACACACACATGCACCACAATTCGCCACTAAAATCTGGACCGAACTCCCACCTACCCAAAGCATGGTCCCTACTGTGTATCTGCTATGAACAGTTGTCTCTTCATGCCACAAAGGCATGTGGGACAGTAGATATATGGATCCAGTCACTCTCAAGTGCAGAATTTGATGCAGGGGAGTGATCAGATTCATAACTGGTCACTTTGCCCAAGGGAAAGAGCCCCAGTCCTCAACAGGTGAGTCAGGTAAATCAGTGGGTCACAAACGAATGCAGCACAATTTGTATGTAAGAAAGAGGTTTGAGTTTGCAACAGACGGTGGCATCGAAATTCCAAGGTGGTTTCACACACCAAGTTGATTGTACATGTATGACACCTGTATCTTGATTGGTTACAAATGGCAACTGTACTGCAAGAGCAGTGTGCTGTGGTTCATTTGTTACAGAGAAAAGGACATTTCGCCCAGGCTATTCATAGAGATATGCTTCTTGTGTATAGTGAGAATCGTTTATTCTGTACAGCCATTCACAGCTTGGTTAAGAACTTCCCAAAAGGACATTCAAAACTGGAAGACAATGACAAACTGCATCACTGGGTGGAAATCACATCTAAGGCAGCTGCGAGCCAAGTGATAGCAATGATCTCAGCCAGTGGATGGGTAAAGACAAGTAATGTAGTGGATGCTATAGGGTAACTGAAGAATAAGAACAAACTAGATGCTACGTCTTGTTTTATTATACTCATATGCTCAACATGTTTCAGGCACTGCTATGCCCATCATCAGGAGCTCATGACTATAGTGCTGACTACCACATTGGCCATCCGGTTCTGTAAAGATGCATGAGGTGGCGTTAGTGTAAGTTGTGGTATTTGTGGTGTGTGTTAGGTGCGAAGTTTTGCAATTTTTTGTCAAGAAGTCATAGCTAATAATATGTTTATATTATTTTAATTGTTTTTTATTTTCATGTGTGTAGTAGCACTGGCATAGGTGAGTGTATTCGCTTAAGGTGAGTTTCTGAGGGTAGCAGACTTACGATGCACAGTCCAATACACATTAAAGATGCTATAGGGTATTCACACAGGTCAGCCTAGAACATAATGCATGAATGCCTACACTTTTGAGAAGTTTGTGCTGGACAGGTTCTCCCAAGAACTGAATGTGGTTTGCACTTGAACACCTCTGTCACTATAAGACTAAAGGACAAGACATGGTTAACATGATTGCTACTAGTAATGAGTCAAGTCCATTACTTCCAACCCAAATCATAACATGCATCCATGCAACAAAAGTGTCCCATTTCACCCATAACCAAAAAGTTAAAGCTGCACCATCAGCAGTCAAAGTTATGCTGCTCTTTTCAAAAACCTCATGAAAAACATCAATGCTGCATTGTACTGAAATACTCTTGCAGACAATGCCACCACATGCAGTGCGTGCAACCTAGAAGACAATTCGGGAATGCATTGGAATTCCTTGCTCACCTACCCCACAACCCAGACCTTGACATTCAGGTTACCATGCATTGTGACAAATTCTTATAATAAAACCAACTAGATGCACTAATTACTCAAATTTATTTTTGGAATAAAACTCTTCATGTTTCGGACAGTTCCTCTGTCCATCATCAGGAGTTTTTTTT